>Ga0207933_1000526_pt1 | contig 36533 bp, 36 predicted proteins | sample NGESurdeep092012_4_FD_184488 | JGI IMG/M metagenome (GOLD analysis project Ga0207933, IMG submission 184488) | Arctic peat soil microbial communities from Barrow, Alaska - NGEE Surface sample F53-3 deep-092012 (SPAdes) | ecosystem: Environmental > Terrestrial > Soil > Wetlands > Peat ... | reverse complement strand
CAAAAAACAGATTTTTTAAACCCGGAAAATTAATGTGCGTAACTATCAGAAAATTGAAAACAAGAAGCTGTCTTATATGATTTTTAAAATATATTACACTACGGATAGTTACAATTATTTCTAATTGCAAAATTTTCAAATTGCTTTCTTAGTATTCCTTTTGTTTTCTTTCGGTTATTCCCCTTTATCCATGCGCCTGCTATTACAAGTGGTGTAACGAGGAGAATAAGAATGACTGGAATATAATATGCGTAGTTCATGATAGTAATATTTAAAAGTATCTCTTACGGAAGGTGCGAATTTTTCACTTCCATAATTTTAAAATCTTTTTTACCCGCTGGTACGTTCCAGCTAACTTTTCGGCCTTTTCTAAAACCGATGAGTGCAGTGCCTATTGGCGCCAATACTGAAATCTTTTTTTGTTTGATATCGGCCTGTTGCGGTAAAACGATCGTGATTTCAAGATCTCTTTTTGTTTCAAGATCTTTAACTACCACTGAGGAGCCCAGGCGAACAACATCAGATGGAAAATCTTCCGGGTCCACTATTTGAGCTTTTTTAATTTCCCCATATAATTTCCCGAAATTTTCCTTCTCGTTTACCTGCATCCCGTGCTGGTTTTTTACGTAACTGTTTAAAATTTCAAAATCTTCCTTTAGAAGTATTACATCGTTGGCGATTAAGGTTGTTGTTGACATAGTTGTAAATTTTTATAATTAAATAAATTTATTGGTTAGAAAAAAATTCTTATGATTAAAAAATTGGAATTTCTTAATTAGTTAAAAAATAAATAAAACGAAGTGGAGAATCCCCGTAACTATTATTATTAAATATGGTACGGGGCTAAAGATTCTAAGACTTTAAGCCTTGGGTAAAGAAACTGATTTAAAAGGTAGGTTTCTTTTATACTACATGCACAAGCCGCTATGTACGCACCTTTAGTGCATAAAAATAAATCCTGTATGTATTGTAAAAATCGCATGCCGGATAAAAATACAAAATTAAATGAAGCTGCCCAAATGCATTTTAGTTTTCGGGAATGATTTAATAATTTTTAACGAATCGAGTTTTTCACCTTTTGTTTTACCTAAATAGAAATTGCCTTTTTTTATTGGTTTACTGCCGTCATTCAATGAGTTTGGTCGATTATTCTAAAACCTGTTCCGAACTGTTTGAATGAATTTTTCTATATTTTGCCTTATGCTTGTTGCAGAGCTGGTATGATTATTTACCAGGATGGAAAATAAAAGAAGCTTATTTTTCTTTGTGTATAAAAAACCGCTTAAAGCTACCACTCCATTTAATGTTCCTGTTTTTACGAAAATATAGCCGCTGTCCGCGCGGTAGTAACTGCTGACAGTTCCCGTGCCGCCGGTGGGTAAAATATTCTTTATTCTCTCCATTCCAAAATCGTTTTTCATTTTGTTCAGAATATAAACAAAGTCTTTTGGAGAAAATAAATCGTAACGGCTCAATCCTGAACCATCTACCCAATTTGATTTCTGAGGCATGCCGCTGTAATCTGTCGCTAGCAAAGTGTCAATTACTTTCTGGTCATTCATGGTGCCGGTTAATTGCTGACTAACCATTAATAAACTTTGTTCCGCAAAAAAATTATCGCTTTGGTGCATCATTGTTTTCAATAAAGTATCCGTAGGTTGCGAATGAATGATTCCGGTTAGATTTCCGCTATAATCGGTAACGGTTTTTATATCTGCGTTTAGCGTATCTTTTAATAAAGCGATCAAGGTTTTTTCGTCAGGTGTAAATGGAATTTGAGAATGTTTGGTAGTGCCATTTGTAAAAGTGAAATCATTGAAATTCCACGGCCTGCTTACCTGGTAGCCTGTGGACAAACTTTCTTTGACTAAAGATAACCTATGAAAATAAGACGGAATAAAGGAAAGCGTTTGATCATTTTTCCAATCTACCTGGACAGTGTTTCCATGCACAGGAAACGCGCTTCTCTGCGCCATGTAGTAATCGAGATAATCGCCCCAACTCCAGCCGCTACCTAAGTAATCATCAAATTGTGGATTGATAATCTCAATATGACGATATTTTTTTAGAAAATCAAAAACAGGATTTCTTTCAAAATCACTGTGAAGAAAAGTGGGGTCCGCCATTCCTTTTATAATCACCGTGCTATCATTGATCTCGTTGTACTTTACCCCGATAAGGCTGTCGCCAAGGTATTTCATAGCCGCATAGCAGGTAGCTAATTTGGTATTGCTGGCTGGAGTAAAGTATTTTTCACTTTGATAATTATACCAGTACTTTCCGGTCGCAGGTTCATAAATGCTGATACCTGTATGTGCTGACGTGAATGCCGGATTATCTAAAAGATATTCCTTTGCCGGACGGTTAATTTTTTTAGAAATAGAACACGAAGAAAATAAGATAATTAACCCCGTAAGTACAAAAAGGATCCGTTTTTTCATTGGTTCAAAATACGAAATAATTTTCTTTCCCAATTCAGAACAAATATCCGTTGGTTAACAGATTGTTTTAGTTTTAATTCCAAGAGATCCCTTAGTTGATATTAACTATTTATTAAAGGCTCCTTAGCTTAGTTTCGTGTGTGCAATTTTCTATAATCAATAATTGATTCTTCATGAAGAAAGCGATTTTCCTCCTTTTGGTCCCATTGTATTTCCATGCGTACGCACAGGAACAGAACGATAATTCTGACGTAAAAAAGTCCTTTCCCAAATATAAATTATTTACTGGAGGAAGCGCTAACCTGGGGTTTGCAAGCGGGTTAACTATGATAGGCCTTACGCCGCAGTTTGGGATGAGCCTGACCGACTGGATGGATGCGGGCGTTACATTCAACTGGAATTATTTATCGCAAAGCGATCCTACTTCCCCAGCTAAGATAAATCTAACTACGTATGGGCCCGGTGCGTTTGTCCGATTGTTTCCTCTCAATTTTTTATTTGCCACTGCTCAATACGAGCATAATTTTATGTCCCAGAAATATATACCCGGCATTCCCGGTGAGCCATCGCAAACGACTCATTCTGGAGCCAGTAGTTTGCTATTGGGCTTCGGTTACGCAGGTGGAAGACAAAAAGGGGGCAACACCTATTATTATATGTCACTCTCGTGGGATGTGATTGGCGAAGCAAATTCGCCTTACGTTGACTCTTATGGAAGAAGTATTGTCCAATTCAGAGTGGGGTACAATATTGGATTATTTCAAAAACAAAACCGATAAAAGTGCGGGTAAAGAATGATATATCCCAGCATTTTATTTTAACAGTGCCGTCGCGCCCAATACTTCCAACGATACGCTATCAGTACCTTTTGGCGCAAAATATTTCGTTTTAAAATCTTTGAATTCCCCTGGTTCTATCGTTTCATAAACTGTTTCTTTATCTGTTTCCAACAAAGCTCCCGTTTTTGAATAGAAAGATAATTTTACATTCACATCTTTATAAACTGCTATCGCTGCATTGTTATGTATCGTTCCTTTTACTACCGTTTGGCCGAGAAGGTTCTTTTTGTTCTTTCCTTTAGCTTCTAAAAAATATTGGGGTGATTTTTGTTCCTTCTTTAATAGTTCTTCCTTAGTATTAACATAGCTTTCTTTGTCAACTTTAGTCTTTGTTTCGGTGTTTGTGCCGCATGCGCAAATAAATGCGCTTGCAAGAATTAAGAGGAAATATTTTTTCATGCTATATGCTTTTTAAAAATGAAAACTAAATAAAATAATAACGGAAAAAGATTAATTATTTCTTAAAGAAAATGTTGCTTATGCCTCTGTGCCCAACCATAAAGCACCACCAATACTATTACGCGAAGCCCCCGTTACGGAAGACAAGATTGTATATTGCTCGCGCCATCTCAAAACGCCCAACAACGCCATTATCAGCGCCTCCTTATAAATAACCACATCAGCCTCTGGAATGTAGATTTCAAAATTGACTTCTTCCAGGCGCTTTGAGATTCTTTGGATCAGGAATTTATTAAACGCCCCGCCTCCGGTAATCATCAATTTTTGAACAACCGTGTTTGAAAATTCTGTTTCCAGTGCGTTTTTTACCTGTATTGCAATGTGTTCCACATAAGTGCGAAGCGAATCTTCGGTACTTAAATTGAAACTTTTTATTAAGGGGACAATAATATCTGTTCCGAAACTATTTGCCAACGATTTTGGAGGAGGCAGTTTATAAAAATCTAATGCATTCAATTTCTCCAAAAGCCCGTCATGTATTTTTCCTGCCGAAGCCATTTTCCCATCTTCATCATAAGCCAAATCTTTTTCGGAGGCAAACATATTTAAGACCCTGTTTGCAGCGCATATATCAAAAGCAATAATTTCTTTAGAGCTCAAAGAAGAATCCTCATTATTTGTTTGTTTACTATTGATAGAAACATTAGCAATGCCCCCAATGTTTAAGAAATAGTGATAGTCCGGAAATAATAGTTTTTCTCCCAAAGGTACTATTGGTGCACCTTGTCCGCCCAAGGCAACATCCATTGCACGAAGATCGCTTACGACCGGAAGTTGGGTGAGTGCAGCAATTGCCGCACCATCGCCTATCTGATGCGTCATTCTTTTTTCGGGTGAATGAAAAGTGGTATGGCCGTGAGAGGCCACTAAATTTACCTTATGTTCCAAATGGAATTTTTCAATAAACTGGTTAACCATTTCGCCTAAGTATCGGCCATAATCCGCGTGTAGCAATTGATAATCCTTCGCAGAAAGCTGCGTGGCATTTTTCAATTTTCGTGTCAACGTTTCATCATATTCAACACATGCCGCGCATTTTATTTCGTAATCCCATTTGCCTGCTTTTTCATTGAATTCGGCGTAGGTCACATCCAGACCGTCCAGTGAACTTCCACTCATCAGGCCGATAGCATTGTATATCATAAAAAAATAATTCCGTTTTTTAATTTTTGGATCCGAAAAATATCAGGTATAATTTCGTTCAAATTTATAACTTTCAATATTGACACCTATCTTTAATGCCATTAAAAATTAATAAATGGTAGTAAATCTTAGCGACAAACATTCTTTAGTAAGTAACTGGCTAAGCGAACTGAGAGATTTGGAAATACAATCTGATCGTCAAAGATTTCGTCGTAATCTGGAAAAGGTTGCGGAAGTATGTGCTTATGAAATCAGCAAAAAATTGCCTTGGGTGGAAAAAGAGATTACTACGCCGTTAGGAATTTCCAAATGTAAGGTCTTAGAAAAGCAGCCTGTATTGGCCACTATTTTGCGTGCGGGCCTTGCTATGCATAATGGCTTTCTTAATTACTTTGACAAGGCAGATAACGCCTTTATTAGCGCATATCGCAAACACAATTCAAATGGAAGTTTTGAAATAAGCCTGGACTATATTAGTTGCCCTGAAATGGAAGGACGAGTGGTAATTCTTTCAGATCCGATGCTTGCCACCGGGGCTTCACTTGTAAAAACATTACAATTCATTCGCGAAGCAGGCAATCCGGCAGAAATTCATATTGCGTGTGCACTTGCCTGTTCGGTTGGTATTGAATACGTATTGCGTGCCGAACCAAAGGCTTCGATCTGGTGCGGCGATATTGATGAGGAATTAACTGCGAAAGGATATATTGTCCCTGGCCTTGGTGATGCTGGCGATTTAGCTTTTGGGGTGAAAGTGCAAATGTAGCGGGGAAAAGCATTAAATATTGATTTTCGTAATCTGTAAAATAATTCGTAACCATAACTTACCTTTAAACTCCTGAATTTTGTTTAAGATGAAAAAGACCGCTGCTATTTTGAGTTTATTTTTGTGTCTGGCATTTTTTGCTAAAGCACAAGACCCTCATTTTTCGCAATTTTTCGCGTCTCCGCTCACTCTCAATCCTGCATTTACAGGGAAATTTGATGGAACCGTCAGAGTGGCCGGAAATTATCGCAATCAATGGCCTGCATTCAATAATGTGTATACTACTTCTACCATCAGCGTTGATTTTGACATTTTAAAAAATAAACTTCCAGACTATGACAGGTGGGGCGTTGGCGTTATAGCGCTTACAGATAAAGCCGGAAGCGGCGTTCTGACAAGCAATTATATTGGCTTGTCCACTTCTTATCATAAAGCCCTCGATGAAGACGGCCTCCAGACTATAGGCATTGGCTTCCAGGGATCTTATGGCCAAAAGAAACTAGATAACACCAAATTGTACTTTGCAGATCAGCTTACGCCATTTGGATTCACCGGTGTTACACAGGAAGTATTTGACAATCAAAATCTGACTGCCAATTACCTGGATATAAATGCAGGATTATTATATTCAACTTCAACCAATGAAAATAATAATTTTTATGTTGGCGCTTCAATGTACCATATTAATCATCCTCATGAAAGTTTCACTGGAGCAAGCTGGGACGTAGCTCCACGAACAACTATAAGCGCCGGAGGATATTTCCCGGTGTCGGATATTCTAACACTTCATACCAGCGGCATCTATCAATACCAGGCTGGTGCAAGTGAGGTAGTAGTTGGTGGTGCGCTTGCAGCCCCAATTGATGATCAAAGCGACGCTCCGTCAAATGTCTATGTAGGTCTGTGGTATCGTTTTAATGATGCCATCATTCCTTATGTAGGCCTTGAATTTTCAGGTTTTAGATTAGGCGCTAGTTATGATGTAAATGTATCCGGATTAAAAGCTGCATCTCAAAGCAAGGGCGGAATGGAAATTTCTTTGATTTATGTTAAACGTCCTCCAGGATTTAAGGGAATCCCATGTCCGAAATTCTAATTGTTTTCGTCTAACTAATTTTATTATTTGAACTAAGAAGAAAATATTTGGAGACAAAACTCCCTCGGAGTATCTTTGCCGTCCTTAAAACAAAACGGCGCGTTGGTCAAGGGGTTAAGACGCCTCCCTTTCACGGAGGAATCACGGGTTCGAATCCCGTACGTGCTACAAAGCCTTTCATATTTGAAAGGCTTTTTTCATTACGGTATCTGTTTATGTTTTCTAAGTTTAAAAGATCGCGCCACATATGTCGGAATAGCACATACTTGAAAAGGCCGGATAAGATTATTCCTTGAATTATTCGATACAGTGAATCAACAAATACCATGATTTCCTATTTCATGTTGAAGCATATAAAAAACAAAACCCGGAAAAATTCATTCCCGGGTAAGTATTAACACAAAAACAAAAAACCTATTTTACTTTCTTAAACATTATTACGTAGCCACAGATTTGTTTCTTCTTTAGAGAATTCATTTGCACCGTTTTTATCACATGGTATTCCGTTAACTTAGGTGTGTAAGAAAAATTTATCATGTTACCTTGAGCCCCGTTGCCGGAATGCTTTTCATATACTACCTCCTTCTGGCTATGGTCATACATCTTTACTTCGTAAAGGTTTGATGACATGTCGCCGATAAAAGCGAAATCGTACCAGGTGCCTTCTGACAACGGAACAAATATGGGCATTTCATAACCACTTTCCATCGCCAAACTTGCTTCTTTCAAAACAATAAAACCGCGGCTGGCCATTTGCTTCTTAAGGCTGTCCACTCTAATCTTCAAAGTAGAATCCAAACATGAAACCTGCTTTGAAACATCCTGAGCACTTACTATTTGCGAAAGGCAAATCATCAATACAAAAATCAACAGATGGTGTTTCAAGGCGTTTCTGTTTTGATTAAAGAAATGAGAAAAATGCGATTCAAATTTCCCGGTTTTTGGATCATACTTTTAAATCGTTTATTAATAAATATTTGAGCATAATTCAAAAACTATCAACAGAACGGATTATGAGAAACGATATTGCTATAGGATTTATTTTTTTACTAAAAATGAACGGTCATCTAATTTAATATTCCATTTTTCTAAGAGTGGGCGACTTGAACCAGGTGAATATTACAACTAATAACGTCATGCTTCCCCCAAAAATCACGGAGGTAACCGTTCCCATTAGCTTTGCAGTAACGCCACTTTCGAATTGGCCTAACTCGTTACTTGAATTTACGAACATTGAGTTTACGCTCATTACTCGTCCCCTCATATTGTCTGGTGTCATTAATTGAGTAATCGTCCCTCTTACTACCACGCTTATACCATCAAGCATACCCGAAACCATTAATGCGGCGAATGAAAGGAGAAAAATCTTTGAAATTCCGAAAATTAAAATGCAAATGCCAAAACCACCAACCGCCAATATTAATTTTTGGCCCTGTTTCTTTTTTGCGGGGAAAATAGTAAGGATGATTACAATTAATATAGAACCCAGGTCTGCCGCTCCGTTCAAAATGCCGAAACCTTCTGAACCAACTTTTAGAATGTCGCGCGCGTAAATCGGAATCAGCGCTACTGCTCCGCCAAAAAGCACCGCAAAAAGATCGAGTGACAGTGACGCTAAAAGTTCTTTTGTTTTATAAACAAATCGCAAACCTTCTTTAACACTCTCCCAGGTGCGCACTGCCCCTTTTATGTTGGAAGCAGGTTTTGCTTTCAGTCTATATAAAAAGAAAAATGAAATAAAAATCAAAAAACTAATTGTAACCAACGTGCTGGTAATACCGATGAAGGCTATTAAAAATCCGCCTGTGGCGTGCCCTGTTACTGATGCCGAAAGCCAGGTACCCTGGCTCCAGGTAGTAGCATTTTGCAGGTCGTTTCTTGGAACGATATAGGCAATCAATGCGCTGAAAACTGGTCCGGTAAACGCACGGAAAATGCCGGTACAAAAGATTACAAAATAAATACAGGCCGCTATCCAATGATTATCCAGGTGTCGAGATAAATACTTTCCGGAAATAAAAACTAAAGCAATCGCAGCCAGGAAATACAGAACGACGCCTTTTAACAGCAGTTTTCTCTTTTCACTTTGGTCAATGACATGACCTGCATACAAAGCCAATGAAAGCGCTGGCAATACTTCGGATAATCCTACGAGTCCAATCGCAAACGGATCATTAGTTAAAAGATAGATCCACCATCCAATAAGCGTTGCCATCATCCTAAGTCCCATAATAAACATGAATCGGCCAATCAATAGGTTGCGGTATTCAGCGACTCGTACAGCTGCAAAGGGATCAGTTTTAAGTTGCATCCGATTCTTTCATTTAGGGAAGTATTAAATAATCCTGCCCGTTATCGTAATCTTTATCCAAAGCATCAAGCAACGTTTTCAAATGTTCCTCATTTCCAATAAAATCCGCATTAGAAGCATCAATGAACAGTGTCTTGATGTTGTGTTGCTTTATATACTCTGTATAAGTTTCCTGCAGAGCAAATAGGTATTCCGTTTCAATTGATTGCTCGTAAGATCGGTTTCTCTTCCTGATATTTTCTTTCAATTTCTCTATTGGCGTATGCAGGTAAATCAGTAAATCTGGTTTTACTAATTGGGGATTGATGATATCAAATAGTTTTTGATACAATAAAAATTCTTCTTCGGCCAGGTTCACTTTTGCGAATAAAAGACATTTGGTAAAAAGATAATCAGAGATGGTAATGTGATGAAACATGTCTTTTGTCTGCAAGAGTTCTTTTAATTGCTTATATCTTTCCGCCATAAAAAAAAGTTCTAGCGGAAAAGCATACTGCTGCTTGTTTTCATAAAACTTTGGCAAAAAAGGATTGTCCGCAAATTCTTCGAGAATGAGTCTCGCATTAAAATGCTTACTCAATATATGCGCCAGAGTGGTTTTACCGGCACCTATATTTCCTTCGATAGTGATGAAATTATATTTCATTCTTTTGACCCCGATGTTTTGATTTTGCTGTCAAAAATAACAACTCCATTTTGGATTAAGGGAAATATCCGCTTTAAAGTAATTTTATTAAAAGACGGTATCACGTTAAAGACGGAAGTGGAGTTACTTTCAACGGATCTTTGCAAATTGATAATAATTCTGTGATACTTTTTTTTAAAACGGGGTGAATCATATTTGGCTCTAATTCGTTCAAAGGCATTAACACAAAACGACGATTGGCTATTTCGGGATGAGGAATTATGAGATTTTGTTCGTTTACTGTTTCGTCATTAAAAAATAGGATGTCAATATCAATGCTGCGGGCTGCATTTTTAATCGTTCTTACTCTACCCATTTCTTCTTCGATTTTTAAAATTTTACGAATCACTTCTTGTGCGGAAAATTCACTTTCGACGATTAGTGCCTGGTTATAAAAAGTAGGTTGGTCCGTTATTCCCCATGCATCCGTTTCATATATTCTTGAGCTTTGAATTATTTTGCCAATATGCTTTTCTAACAATGTAGCAGCAGTCTCCAGGTTTTTTTTTCTGTCGCCGATATTTCCACCGGTAATAAAAAAGACTTTGTTCATTTTTATTGTATAGTTAATCTTTTATCCAGCTCCAATAATTCGGCAGCAATAATTTTTACTTTTTTAAAATCGGAATGAAGAGGGTTTATTAAGAAATTGTTTTCCTGTGATACAATAGCAGAAGGCACTTGCAGGCAAAGAGATTGATTTTCTTTTAAAAAATCTTCACCAATTCCCTGTGTGTATTTAAGATCAGTTTTCCAGTTATTTTTTAATTTTTTTAATTGAATCTGATAAACCCCGTTATCTGGAATCTCAAAAGAACTAAGTGTATAAGATTCGGGGGAAGTTGTTTTCGTAGCCCTTACAAGAATCTCGAGTATGGCCAAAGAAATATATTGTGAGGTATATAAACCCCCCAATCCCATGGGGTTCCACCGGCCACCATTGAGTTTTGCACCTGTTCCGGAAATGTCATTTGCATATTTACCGGTAGTTAGTCTAAATAGTATCATGCTAAAATTCCGTGTTCAATTCTCCCTAATTGGGTAAGTACATTATTAATGCCTTCAATACTTGATAATGAATGTATAGATAATTGGCCTTCGAGCATATAAGGATTACCACGAAGCCACAAATTAAATCTTTCATAACTTCCAAAGACATCCTGGCCGCGTTGGATAACTTTTTTTATCTGAATCAACCTGTCAACAACATTTGAATTGAAAGAGCTATTGTCGTGCGCATATCTTTGCAAAGTCCTTTCAGAAAGGTGTAGAATTTCTGCCCATTCTTTTTGGATAAAATCCACTTTAACAGCAATTTTTTGAAAATCATTAAAATTGAGACCGCTTATAATTTTGGATGGCTTTTGCAATTCATACATTGCTTCCGGCTCTACCAGAGACTGCGACTCTATAACTGTGTTCTTATATTTTTTACTTTTCATTTTTTATGACATTTGGCATACAAATATACGACACTTGTCTTTTCTTTAAAATTATTTTTAAATCTTTATTTTTTCCCGTTTAGTTTTGCCGTGTTCAAATACGTTTTTTCAGATGAAATCATATAGTCAGGTGCGTGCAATGTTAGCGATTTCAAAAGCCAGTTTACGCGCTATTTTCAGAAGTCCATCGGCAGTAGTTTTTGGTTTTGCTTTTCCATTTATTTTTATTCTGGTATTTGCATTTATGGGCAATAGCGGTGGCTTTACTACTTATAAAATTGCTGTTGATAATAAAGCTGACACTACAAATGAATTATATACGGCTCTGGAAAGTACCCGTGGCGTAAGCATTACAAAGTACAGCGATACAAGTTCGTTGGAGAAAGACTTGCAAAGCGGAAAACTTGCAGGTATAATAAATATTCAAAAAAATCCAAAAGGCACTCCTCCTTACATTTTTACTTTAAAGAGCACAACAGCGAGTAATGATAAATGGCCCCAGTTTAATACGCTTGTTCAAAGCGTTATTAATAAAATAAGTAATAAAATATATCCTGGGAGGGCAGTATATGCAGATTTCGATTTTGACCCCCTTAGGGATGTGGCTGTGATACGCAAATACAAAACCATTGATTTCATTCTTCCGGGGCAGTTAGGGTTTTCATTATTGGCATCCGGGGTGTTTGGCATCGCTTTCATGTTTTTTAGTTTGAGAACTACGTTAGTGTTGAAGCGCTTTTTTGCAACGCCTATCAGTCGGACTTTTATTATCCTCGGCGAAATGTTTAGCAGAGTATTGTTCCAAATGCTGACGGCTGTTGTTATCATCCTTGTCGGATATTATTTCTTTGATTATACGCTGATTCATGGATTTGAAACCTTTATTGAATTACTCGTTTTAAGTTTTATAGGTTTAGTGGTTTTTATGGGAATGGGATTTGTAATCAGTGGTATTGCTACAAATGACAACACCATTCCACCGCTGGCAAATATTGTGACGTTGCCTCAATTTTTAATTTGTGGAACTTTCTTTCCTATCGATGTTTTTCCAAAGTGGCTGCAATGGTTGGCGCAGGCATTGCCGCTCACGCATTTGAACAATGCCTTGCGGGATGTAGCTTTTAATGGAAATAATTTATGGGATGAGAGATGGGAAATAGCGATTTTAATATTGTGGGGTGTAGTAGTCTATGCTGCCGCAGTTAAAGTTTTTAAATGGGAGTAATATGAAAAAAATAATTATTTTTCTCTCGTTTATTCTCTGCGTTTTTTTTGTAATCTTTTTCGTCTGTTTATTACTTCCCTCAAAAGTAACGGTGGCTAAATCGGTAGAAATAAATGCTTCGTCTATTGAAGTGCGAAACCAAATAGAAGATTTTAGTCAATGGAAAAATTGGTACCCGGCATTTAAAGAAAAAGATAGTACGGGCGTACAACAGCCGGTTTCAAAAAATAATTTGAATTCTGTAACATTCACGGATACGAAAGGAAATAAAATTACTTTGGTACTTGCCGACACCACCCAAACAGAGATCAAGATTAACCTGGTGTCTTCATCGTCGGTAAAGGTAGATTACCAGTTTATACTTAAACCAAAGTCAGATCATGAAACCGAATTAATTTGGAATGTAAACACCTACCTTGGTTGGTCTCCCTGGAAGAGAATCGAGGGGATTTTCTTAGATAAATTTTCCGGACCCCAATATGAGGGGGCTCTCAAAGATTTAAAGGATGCCGCAGAGCATTAATGCTTTATTTTCTTTATAAACGAAAGCGTCACTTCATAAATCTTTTTCAGTTCTTTAGTGGTAATGCAATACGGAGGCATTATGTAAATCGTATTTCCCATAGAACGTAGATATACTCCATGTTTCATACAATACGGAGTAAAATCCTTACTTACATTATTTAGGTAGTTATCTTTATCTGTTGTGCAGATTTCAAAAGCAACGATGGTACCTGCTTGGCGCACGTTTTTTATATAATTTTTTTTCTGTAAGGTTTGAATTTTTTTAATAAATTTTTGATGATGCGAAATAATATTCTCGATTCCTTTTAAGCATTCTCTTTTTTGAATCAGCTCAAAGCTCGCGATTCCCGCGGTGCATGCAAGTGGATTTGCAGTGAATGAATGTCCGTGAAAAAGAGTTTTGGTTTTATCATCGCTCACAAATTCGTCATAGATTTCTTGTGTGCATCCTGTAACGCCCAATGCCATCGTGCCGCCTGTCAGTGCTTTGCTCAGGCAAATAATATCCGCTTTCTCTTTCATGTAATCTCCTGCAAAAAATTTCCCTGTTCGGTAAAATCCTGTAAGCACCTCATCAGCGATGCAAATTATTTTTTCCTTTTTCAGATAATGCAATAGTTCATTCAAATGTTCAGGACGATGCATCAGCATTCCTCCTGCGCCTTGCAACAAAGGTTCGTAAATAAAACAAACGATCTCATCTTTGTAATTGTCAATCTCTTTTTTTAATTGATCCATATTTTTGCCGTCAGGCGTATCGATAAAAATTACATCAAATAATTTACCTTCAAAAGCAGAAGTGTAAACGCCACGCTCACTGACACTCATGGCACCAAATGTGTCGCCGTGATAAGAATTATGAAAGGCCAAAATTTTGGTTCGATTATTATTTCCAACATTCTTCCAATATTGAAGCGAAAGTTTTATGGCCACTTCCGTAGCGGTAGAACCATCATCTGTATAAAAAATCTTTGAGAAGTTACCTGGTAAAACGCTCAATAATTTTTCTGCAAGGAGTACTGCAGGCTCGTGAGTGAATTCGGTGAATATTACCTGCTCCAGCTTTTTAGCCTGCTCATATATTTTTTTAGCAATATATTTATTACCGTGTCCATGAATATTTACCCACCAGCTACTTATTCCATCTATATATTTCTTGCCTTCTTCATCTATTAATAAAGATTTTTTTCCTGTAACTATTGGTACTGCAGGCAGCATGCTTTTCTGATGCGTATAAGGATGCCAGATATATTTTTCATCTTTTTCCTGAAGAGACATTTCGATATTTGTGTCAGAGATTTTCATTTTTCAAAGGTAAATGAATAAAATTTTTATTCAAATGCAACGAAAAACTAAAAAGGATTGTCAATGTAGTGCAATGCATCAAGTAAATTATCGTCAGTTGCTAAAGGATTGCCTGAAACGGAAACCTGAAGCGCAAAAAATGCTCTATAAGCACTTTGCGCCAACGATGCTCGGCGTGTGTTTCAGATATACTAAAAGTATGAACGATGCGGAGGAAGTGTTGCAAATCGGTTTTATAAAGGTGTTTGATCGGTTGCGTCAGTTTAATGAGGAAGGAGAACTGGCAGGCTGGATCAGAAAAATCATGGTAAACACGGCGTTAAATTATTTGAAAACAAATCAACGATACCGTTACGATCTATCATTTGAAGATACGCCTTTGCACTTGGTTACCACAGAAGATCCGGAAATGAATTTGCGAGTAAAAGAGCTGGCGGAATTAATCAGGCAATTACCTACAGGTTTTCAGACAATTTTTAATTTATATGCCGTTGAAGGCTATAAACATAAGGAAATAGCTGCGATGCTGGGTATCAACGAAGGCACTTCCAGGTCTCAATATGCGAGGGCGAGGATGATACTGATAGAATGGATTGAGAAATTTTCTTTCAAAGAACAAAATGGTCTTTATGGAACAAAATAATTTTGAAAAAAATATGCAGCAAAAGCTGGAAGAGCTAAAAATTTCTCCATCTGAGGCTGTGTGGGAAAATGTTGAAAAAAACATTAATAAGCGAAAAGACAGAAAAAAAATATTAATATTTTTCTTGTTGTTTGTTTGCCTGTTAGCTGGCGGTTATTTTATATTTAACTCAATTCAGGATAGTGGGAGTTTACAAAATAAACTTGTAAGCACGTCCTTTGAAAAGGACAGTGAACAAATAAAAAATAAAGATTCTTCTTTTAATCGAACTAAGATATCATCTGTTAATGATTCTGAAAAAAACAATGCAGCCGACGTAAATCTCACAGTCAATAAAACACTGTCCCAAAAAATCGAAAACAACAAGGTAGAAAGAAAAAACTCCAACGCACCTTCTACTATAAGAAACAGGAATTTGGCAGGAGGTTCTAAAAATGTAAATGCCAAAGAAATAGAACCAGTTGCCAATAATAAAAACTTATCTCCCACAAAACAAACCGTGCCTGCCAGTAAACAAACAAATAATCAGAAAAACGATTTAGATATAAATAGCCCAGGTAATGTTCAGGAAAAAAATACACCTTTTGATGCTAATGGCGTACAGAATGTTCCGGATAAAAATATGGAACCTCTGCCTGAGGTGGCAATACAAAATAAAAAAATACCAGTTGCTACCCCTGCGGATACCAACAAAGATTTTGCTAAAAAGACCAATGAATCAACTAAAGAAACCCACAAGATCCAACAAAGTCATAAATGGAAACTTGGTGTTACTTTTTCCGGCGGAACTTCTATGGTAGGAGGCGTTGAACAAGAGGCCAACAATGCCAGTTCTTTGATGCGTATGGATTTTGTTTCTTTGGCATCACCCGCTAATAACTATGCACTTTCTTCTTTCAGTAGTTATTTTAGGTCATCACCTATAAGAAATTCTATGGCATTTATAGGAGGAGTTTATCTCGAGAAAAACATTTCGATGAAAAATAAAATTGATATAGGCATTTCTTACAAATACTATTCATTAAGAAATACAACCGGTAACAAGATTGATTTTAATATTGATCCATCTTTGTCGGGAAATGACATTTATAGTTCGTGGAGTAATATCAACTCGTACAGGAATAACTTTCATTATATCGAAATTCCTGTTTCTATGAAATTCCAGTTAGGAAACAGTAAATCCTTGCCGTTCTATTGGTCAGTAGGTGCCAATATTTCACAGTTGATCAGCAGTAATTCTCTGCAATTCAAATCCAGTCCCGGCTTATACTACAACGATAATTCGTTCTATAATAAAACCCAGGTTGGTTTGCAAACTGGCTTTTCAGTGTTGCTGTTTGCTAAGACAAAACTTCCGATAAACATCGGCCCATATTTTATTTATAACATGTCTAAACTTGCTAATGAGGGTTTGTACGGCGGGAAGCATTTTAGTTTTTTCGGGATAAAAACGGAAATACTTCTTGGAAAAAAATAGTTTTTTTTTAATCCAACGATTTTTAATTTTCAAGTAGAAAATGAAGTAGTTAATAGCCAAGCTGAAAAAAATTAGCCATATTCAAACATCAATTAATTTCAAACTATTCCCACAAAAAATTATTTATGAAAAAAATAGCATTTTTTTGTAGCCTTCTTGTTATTGTATTAATCATCGCTTCCTGTAAAAAAAGCGAAGTAAATCATCATAGTGATTTTGATAAAAGTTATAAGGAGTGGCTAACGTTTAAAGAAACATCAGGTAATTCATATCGCTATTCTGTAGTCAGTGGGTCCGTATTCGGATTTTCAACGCAGACTGATATTACAATCCGAGACGGAAAAATTACACAACGCCATTTTAAATATACCTCAGCAAGTTCAGTAAATATTCCAGCCGATCAAATGGAATGGACGGAAAGTGAAAATGAAATTAATTCTGACCAGCATACAAGCGCAGCCTCAACCTTGACGTTAGATCAGGTTTACGATGAAGCACGTAATAATTGGCTAAAAAAAAGAGATAATGCCCAAACCTATTTTGAAGCAAAGAATAATGGGCTGATTTCTTCATGTGGTTATATAATGACTGGCTGCCAGGATGATTGTTTTCAAGGAATTAATATTATCGCTATTGTATCATTATGAGAAAGATAATGATTTATGTTTCGTCTAATGCGTCTCCTACTAAGTCTTTTTTTTGAAACGAAAATGAACCGATAGTAAACACACAAATATCCGCGATTTTCATTTTGTCTTTTGAATTTTTAATTCTCAAGGTTATAAAATAAATGATGAAAATGTCCATTCACCTTTCGCTCGAATGATTGCTATGAGGTTATATGTAACGGTCTTATAAGTCAAAGATCTCTTACGTCTTCCCTTTCCTCCACTATTTTAATTGTAGCTCCGTGCAAGGCACTATTTATCATAATCTGGCAGGCAAGACGAAGATTTTTTTTTTCGATCGAACATTTTGCAAGGGTGGCTTTTTCATTTCTTTCCATCTCTAATGCAGTTGCGCCCAGACCGTCCACTTCTACAAGGCACGTTCCACACCTTCCAATTCCCTTGCATTCACCAAAGTCTTCCAAGTATATTTTTTCGTTGATGAGCACCATCAGGTTCCTGTATTCGCCTTCATAGGTAGCCACGGGAATCGTTTCATTAAAGTAAGTAAGAGAAAATATAATATCTCTGGAATGTGGATCAAATAAACTCAAATTTCAAATTTCATTTTACATTATAACAGTAGTATATACACGCATTTCGTTTAAGTAACGAAGAGAATTATTTTTTATAACGACGATGGGTTTTTCCAGAAAGCATCCTGGTAAGTATCTAAAAGAGGCTCATCAGAAATTTGCGTTCCGATATGTTTTAATTGTTCGTGAGACAATGTTGATTCCAGGTGAGGAAAAAGAATTCTTTCTTCGTATCGGACATGCTCATCCACCATATCAGCAAGCTCTAATAATTTTTCTTCGGTGCCATGAAGTTTTGTAGCATGCAGTGCTTCAATAGATTCCTTTATACTTTTATGATCGTCCATCGCTTTTAGAACTTTGTCATCTTTTAATGGAGCAAAAAGAAATGCTTCTTCTTCTCCGAAATGTGGAGCAAAATGTTTTGTCCAAAAATATCGCAGATAATCTAACATTCTATCAATATCAATATGATGCTTAACGCCCTGTCGTATTTTCCAGCAAAACAACAAACTGGCATGATGATCTCGAGAAAACTTTATGATGTTTTCATTTCGCTTAATTGGAGTTTTGTTCAACATTTTTACGTTATTTCCGCGCTAAGGTCAGATAAATTCTGATGGTATTCTCTTTAAACCCCAACATTGCTAATTCTTCAGTTAATTCTTACTACTACTTTTCCTTTTGTATTGTGAGTTTCGACCGCTTTATGTGCCCATGCAATCTGGTCGAAAATAAAAATCTTATCGACAGACACTTTAAGTTCCTTGTGCTCCAGCATCTCCGCAATTCTATTTATCTGTACATTATCTGGATGCATCATCGGCCACGTCAATTTTACACCGTACTCTTTTGCAAGCTTTACTGCCTTAGGGTCATCTTTCGTATATGACGGCAGGCACACCGCAACGCCTCCGGGTTTTAAACAAGAGAGAGAACGGTACAACACGTCTCCGCCTATTGAATCCAATACTGCGTCCAAGCCGCTCACTACGGTTTCAAATTTCTTCTTTTTATAATCAATAAATTCATCGACACCTATTGATTTTAAAAACCTTTCATTTTTGTCGGATGCTGTTCCAATCACATAAGCGCCATTTATTTTGGCAAATTGAACAGCCAGGTGACCTACACCACCTGCTGCGGCCTGTATTAATATTTTTTGGCCGGCGGTTACTTTTAGTTGTTCATTGACGGCCTGGTAAGCAGTTAATCCTACGATGGGCACTGCTGCAGCTTCTTCAAAAGAAATATTATTTGGCTTTTTCGCCAGAAGTTGGGGATCGGCTACCGCAAATTCTGCATACCCATTTCCGGGGCCGGGAAACCCTATACATCCAAATACAGATTCCCCGATATTAAATCCTGCTACTTTTTTGCCGACAGCTTCTATAATCCCACTAACGTCCCACCCCAGGATCGCAGGAAGTTTAATGATTTTAGACATTCCACTCGTTCCTGCCCTCACCTTAGTATCTACAGGATTAATGCCCACAGCAACCACTTTTATTAAAACCTGGCTGTCGTTTATTTTGGGTTTAGGAACCTGCTCTATATGAAGTTCATCTGCGTCTCCAAACTGGTTGATTATTGCTGCTTTCATTTTGGGATTTAAATTGTGGGTTTAAAAAAAAAGTTCTTTCATTCTATTTTTCGTCTCGGGGCCGAATGATCAAACGCAAAGTTGGATTATTAGTGATGAAAGACCAAAACCAACTAAAGGCAATTTCTACTTTATTTCTAAATCCTACCAAAGGTATAATGTGGACAAAAAGCCAGATAAGCCATGCGAAAAAACCCGCAAAGGAAATTTTAGGTAAATCGGCAACGGCCTCATATTTTGAAATGATTGCCATACTGCCTTTATTTACGTAGCTGAATGGTTTCATGGTTTTGCCATCAGCAAGTCTTTTGAAATTTTTTGCGAGAAGCGTTCCCTGCTGGATGGCTACCTGCGCCAATTGCGGATGCCCATTGGGATAATTTTTGTCGGTGGTTTGTAAACAAATATCGCCTAAGGCGAAAATATTTGGAGTATCTTTTACTTTATTAAATTCATCCACCATTATTCTTCTCCCTCTTCCAATTACTTCAGCGGGTAACCCCTTTATTTCTCTACCGGTAACCCCCGAAGTCCATATTAATGTTTTCGTTTCCACTTTTTCTCCATCAGCCATGTGAACTATGTCATCTACATAATCTTTTACTGCCGTGTTCAACTTTAAATGAACACCCAGTTTTTTTAACTCTTCGAAAGCTGCTTCCTGCGCGGTTTTGCTCATTGGCCCCAGCAAATGTGAGGCTGCATCTACAAGATAGATACTGGCATTAATGCCGGATAATTCCGGGTATTCTTTGCGGGCTATCGTGTTCCTCATTTCTGCCAGCATGCCGGCTATTTCTACGCCGGATGGTCCACCACCAGCTATTACAATATTTAGATACTTCTGTTTTTCGGCAGCTGTATCGGCAAGCACCGCTTCTTCTAAATTCATCAGCAAATGATTACGTAAATTAATTGCTGCATCTATGGATTTCATGGGCATTGAATGTTGCTTTACATTGTCCATTCCAAAATAATTGGTTTCGGTTCCTACAGCAAGAACGAGATAATCATAATCTAAAATTCCGGTATCAGTTTCAATATTATTTTTATCCGAATTTACTTTTATAAATCTTCCATAGTGAAACCGCATATTTTTTTTTCCTTCAAACATTCTCCTAAAGGGATAACTGATATTTGATGGTTCAATGAAAGCTGTAGCTACCTGGTAAAGTAACGGCGGAAAATAATTATAGTTATTCTTATCTACCATGGCTACCTCGTAACGCGAGTCATTCCAGATATTTTTTACGAAGTTGACCCCAGCAAATCCACCACCTACAATTACTATTTTCTTTACACTTTGTTCCATTTCTATTTATTTTTTTAAAATTACATTCCATTCTGAACATCTACTACCTTAATTGGGAAATTTATAGCGCTATTAAAAAAGGTATCTGATAACAGCGCTCAAACTTCGTTCCTCAAATTTTTTTCGCTGAAACGATAACGTTATTTTTTCAAAAAAGATTTGGCAGATAAAATTTCCTGATTCAACTTTGCGCCAGTTCTTTGTGATTCACTTATCAAGAAAGGCAGAGGGAAATGGCCCGATGACGCCTTGGCAACCGGAAATGTTTTTAATAATATTCAAAGGTGCTAACTCCATCTTCACAGTAATGTGGGGAGAGATAAGACAGACTCAAGTTTTAATTAATGCGATTGGTTTTTCCAATTGAAATATATTAATTCATCTGATTCTGTCAGATGAGTTTTTTTTTGTCCAACATCATCGCTCAAAAAGTCTCAGTTTTTCATTGATAAATGTTTCATCAAAATACTAAAAATTTTTTATAAAAAAATAATTTGAAATGGTAAGTCGTAAGAAAATAGTATTGGGAATTTTTGGATTTGGTGTGGTAGGCGAGGGGCTTTATAAAGTACTGAATATGACGCCTTCATTGAATGCCACTATAAGAAAAGTATGTATTAAACACCCGGAGAAAAAGAGAAATGCTCCTGGCGAATTATTTACAGCAGACAAAGAAATATTGCTAAAAGATAATCAGATTAATGTAATTGTAGAACTGATAGACGATGCGGACGCGGCTTATGAAATCGTGAAAGAAGCTTTGTTGAGCGGAAAATCTGTGGTGAGCGCTAATAAAAAAATGATTGCGGAACATATGATCGAACTGCTGGATTTGCAAAAGCAGTCTGGTGCTTCACTGCTTTATGAAGCGGCATGCTGTGCCTCTATTCCGGTGATCCGTAATCTGGAAGAATATTACGATAATGATCTGCTGCACTCGATCAACGCGGTAGTAAATGGGTCCACTAATTATATTCTTACCAAAATATTCGACGAAAAGCTCTCATTTAAAAATGCACTCATACAGGCGCAGCAGTTGGGATTTGCGGAAAGCAATCCCGTATTGGATGTGGAAGGATATGATGCGCTGAATAAATGGACATTTTTATTGACACATGCTTATGGGCTGCTCCCGGACAAAGAGAAATTATGTTTTACTGGAATCCAAAGTATCACCTCGGAGGATGCGCGGCAAGCGGAGAAAAAGGAATGCGTGATCAAATTGGTGGCCTCTGCCAAAAAATTACAGAACGGAAAAGTAGCTGCGTTTGTACTACCCCAATTTGTGAAAAAAGACGATCAGTTGGCATTTATTAAAAATGAATACAATGGCGTTGTGATTGAAAGTTCATTCGCTGACAAGCAATTTTTTTATGGAAAAGGGGCGGGAAGTCTGCCTACCGCGTCGGCGGTGTTGAGCGATATATCCGCTCTGAGCTACGACTACAGGTATGAGTATAAAAAATTGAACCGGGAAGAATCAAATGAACTTACCAATGATTTTTATGTAAAAACTTACGTTGGTTTTACTGATTGGGACCACATTAGAAAAGAAGATTTTGAAAGCATTGAGGAGTGGCATTCTAACGAAAGTATTAATTACCTGATCGGCATCATCCATTTTGAAAAACTACAGACAAGCAATTGGTGGAAAGAAAATAATGTATCCCTCGTGCTTACTGCTGATCCCATTATCGAATCGTTAGATATTGTAAAGTTGAAAAAAAGAAGTCTTGTGCTGGCAGGTTTCTCGGGAGGCAATCATTTGTCCTGACAAGTTTTTGTTTTTAATTTCTTTCAAGATCGTCTGTAACCGCGTTGGTTTTCTGGATTTTTAGGAATGATTTATGCTTACTCCCCGATTTTTAAGAACCTGTTTTTTATTAGCGCAAGTTCTTCTTCATTAAGCGAAGATGTCCTGCGAATTACTTTCATGAAATAGGCTACTTCATCGGGCTTGGCGGGGCAGCCTACACTATTACCAATAATTTTTCCGTCTTCGCCATGCACTCTTGAATCAGCAAGGAATTTCCCGTTGGGATCAATAATAAACCAATACGGGATTCCCTGTGCATCGCCATGGTATTTCGTCAGCAATTCTTTAGCGCCCGGGTTTTCGAGATACTTTTTATCATCGCGCTCGTCGACGGTGAGGTGTTTTATTACGTAATTTTTATTGAAAAATGGTTGAATGTTTTTGTCATTCATCGCGCTGTCCATCCTATGGCACCAGACGCACCACGATGCATGAAAGATGACAAATACGTTTTTATTTTCTTTCCGGGCTTCATCCCTGGCATTTTTAAGAATGGTGCCGACATCTTCCATCTTAGTTTGTGAATAGCAGTTCGTAAAGGTACACGTGACAAATAAATAGATGATCAAAATCCCCGCTGGTTTCATTTTAGCAATTTTTGGTTAATTATCCATTAATTTAAAAAGCTAATTTCGGGTTTAATCAATTCAAAAAAAAATTATAACTTTCATCCGACATCGTACATTTGTTTCTAATGACCTCTTCTTATTTTACTTACAGCAGGCGCAAAGTTCTTCAGGCATTGCGTTTTCATTTTTTTAACCGAAATGAAATTAAAATCATAATCGTAGTGGTAAATATTTTTGCCATTTCTGCTGCAGTGTTGTATTATACCGGCAAGATTCAGCCGTTAGCTTTTTTGCTAAGCTCTACGTTATGGTTTGCTTTAATGGTGGCATTTTGGTGGGTATTGCCTTTTACGATTTACAGAAAAGCTACTACATTTAAGGATCATTTTAAAGTAAGTTTTGAAGAACAACACCTGTTTCTTGAAAATGAGCGGGGAAGCCGTAGCTGGCCCTGGAAAGATTTTAGCAACGTGGTAGAAAGTGTTAATTTTTTTCATTTGTATTTCAATAGTCAGTCATTTTTTCTTATTCCAAAAGATGCCTTTGGAAAAGAAAAAATAAATGAAGCGCGACATCTTCTCAGAGAAAAGATCACCGAAAGGGCTTAGCATTTTTTGTGTCAGTTCCCAATCTATATTTAGTTATGAGAATGAAAATCTTTATTATTTGTTTGCTTGCTGCGTTATGAAAAAATCATTAATCACGTTCTTCCAAAACCATTTTATAGTGTTCTACTATCGGAAACGGATCGTAGTAGTGATGAAGCAGTTCTTTCCAATTATTGTAAATTTCTGATTTGCGGAATCCAACCAGGTGGTCTTCAATTTTTTCCCATTCTACCAGCAATATGTATTTATTATTTTGCTCAATACTTTTTTGAAGCGTAAGGCCGATAAAGCCTTTGACGGAACTTATATATTGCCTCGCAATTTTAAAATCTTCTTCAAACTTCTTTTGACGGCTTGTATTTACATAAAGGGTGGCTATTTCTAAAATCATGTAGTGAATAGTTGAAAGGTTTTGATTAATGCAATGATATCAAAAAATAATTATAGAAGATGTTGAAAAGCCGTAATCTCCCGGTTTGTTAATAACTCCTCACACGTGGGATTGTTATCTTCTGACCGGGAGGAGGCGTTCCTATTTGGTAGAAGATTTATACTAAAGTCATTTTATTAACTTGCATATTCTAATTTTTGAATAATGAAAGTGGATTACATAGCGCTGTCTGTTCCTGTCTTTTTTATTCTGATTGGTATAGAATTGGCTTATAGTCTTTATAAGAAACTTGCTTATTCCCGTCTCAACGATAGTATTTCCAACTTAAGCCAGGGGATCGGCCAGCAGCTTACAGGTATCTTTATGAAAACCACATTATTTTTTGGATATAAATACATCTATGAGCATTGGCGCTTTTTGGATTTGCCGGATAGTATTTGGGTTTGGCTGATTTTGTTTTTAGGAGTAGATTTTTTTTATTACTGGTTTCATCGCACCAGCCACCAGGTTAATATGTTGTGGGCAGCACACATTGTGCACCATCAATCTGAAGAATATAATTTAACGGTGGCATTGCGCCAATCATGGTTCCAGGGCTGGTTTAGCTGGATATTTTATTTGCCGTTGGCATTTATGGGATTTCAGCCTTTGATGTTTTTAACCCTTAGCGCGTTTAATACGTTGTACCAGTTTTGGATTCATACCAGGACCATTAAAAGTATGGGCTTCTTAGAATACATTTTAAATACGCCCTCGCATCACAGGGTGCATCACGGATCTAATCCAAAGTATATTGATAAAAACCATGCGGGAACTCTGATAATATGGGATCGGTTATTTGGTACATTTCAAAAAGAGGAAGAGGAAGTGTATTACGGAACTACTAAACCGTTGTCGAGTTGGAACCCGCTTTGGGCAAACGTTCACTATTGGGATGACCTTATACAAACGGCTAGAAAATCAAAAGGCATCAGGTATAAAATTAATGTTTTTATTAAGCCGCCCGGCTGGTTTCCGGAATATTTGGGAGGCATGCAATATGCACCCGAAATAGATAAAGACAATTATCGAAAGTATAATCCTGTTTACAATTCAAACGTTACCGGGTATATTTTAATTCAATTTATAACCGCCTTGTTTGCAGGATCAGCCATTTTATTTTTGTACGCTAAAATGGATTGGCCGCACTTAATTTTAGGAACTGTATTCGTAATTCTTACTTTGTTAAGCAGCGGCGCACTTTTTGAACAAAAAAAATGGGAAATCAAATTTGAGTACCTAAGATTAGTTCTTGGTATTCCCCTGATTTTTTTCTTTGGATTTGCTACTGAGTATAAAATTGCGTTTGTGATGTTGCTTCTCATTTCACTAATTTGGTTTTATCGTTTACAGAAAATGAATACTGATGTCCCAAAAAACTAAACTGTTTTCTTTTGTTTATCTTATTGTTTTTCTCGTCCAACTTTATGCAGAGTACATTGATAGTAATGTGTTACGTACCTTCTCAAAACCACTGATTGTAGTCATTCTGACGGCATGGATTTATATATCAACTAAGCTTTCAACGCCATTTCATAAAAGTATTTTTATCGGTTTGGTTTTTGCCTGGATAGGCGATGTTTTATTAATGATACAAAAGATAAATTCATCATTTTTTATTTTGGGTTTGATTGCCTTTCTTCTTTGTCATGCATTTTATATCAGGGCATTCACATTGGATTTTAAATCGAAAGCCGCACAAAAAAATCCATTTCTTATTTGGGCAATTATTGTTTTTGCTGCATTTTGTGCGGCGTTATTTATTTATCTGAGGCCACATTTAGGTACTATGCAAATTCCAGTTTTGATCTATGCAATTATTATTTCGGTTATGGCCATGATGGCCGTAAGTCGCTTTGGACGTGTGGATCTGTTTAGTTTTGAAATTATTTTTTACGGAGCGATTTTATTTCTTTTTTCAGACAGCATGCTTGCTTACAATAAATTCGTACAACATCTGCCAAATGCAGGGTTGATCATAATGGCTTCGTATATGCTTGCGCAATACTTTATTGTTTTGGGAAGTATTGAAAGGAGAAAACTCCTTTAGAGGTTTACTTCTTTGTTTCAAAAAGATTATCAATGAATTGCTGATTATAAACTTCTACCGGATCGCCTTGAATGTTATGATATACAGCGCTGATAAAGATTGTTCTCACCGCACTGATTACAGTCAATAATAATAATATTCCTGTAACCGCTACTGCCGCGCCTAAAATTATATTGACAGAGGCCAACAAAAACCCTAGAGCTAGGATCGCTAATATGGCAACAAATTCGATCAGGAAAAAACTGAATCCGGCGCCTATTCGTTCGCCCCATTTTTCTTTCATCAAATTGGCTGATTTCTTAAATGCGCCAATCGGGCCCAGGTTTTCATAAGCGATCACCGGAACTACGAAAAACGTAGCGACGCTCCATACAACGCCAATAATGCCTGTAATTATTTTTCCTAATGCACCGACATTTTCCTGGATTATTTTTAAGATAGCACCAATCGTTCCGGCAAAAACGGCCCACGCAAGAATGCTTCCTATCCTGCTCATGCTGAAATCTATACCCTTCCTAATCGTTACTTCTTCTCCTTTGAAATATAAAGAGGTACAATGAACAAGCGCCATATTAAAAAATACAATTACAAAGTAATTGATGATATAAAAAACAAAAAGCAATACATAACTTTCTATGGTTCCGAGGGCTCGCATATTATCAACATTCCACCCCGCAAAACCTAAAACGGCGGTAAAAAAAGATGCAACAATCAGTATTATTGAAATGCCTGAAAGGATGGGAAAAATGATCAGTTGCCGGTTTTCTCTTAAAACTTTAAAGCTGTTTTTAGCAATTGTCCATCCGTTTGAAAAACGTGTACCGAGGCTCATAAGTATGGTTTTAGTTAGTTAAATAAGGATTAAATGTAAAGAGTTTTTGCATAATATCAAACAACCGTCGAAGAAAGTTCGTTATTAGATGTGACGTCTTGCAGACTATCTTTAATACAAGCAGTCTCTGATAGATTCAACAGTAAACAAACAAATTCGACAGATTTCAAATCAGCATATTTAGAAAATTATTTGGGTTATGATTTTCTAAAAAGCCACTTTCCCATTTCCTTAAATGTTACCTTTTTTCCATAAAGTAAAATGCCCGTTCTGTAAATTTTTGCTGCAAGCATTGTGGTAAGAATAAAACCTGCAACAAGGGTCAGCATGGAAACGATGATTTGCCATCCGGGCACATTTCCCGAAGGTATTCGTCCCATCATTACAATGGGCGACGAGAAGGGGATAATACTGGCCCATACAGAAATTGGTGCATCAGGTTTGCCTACAGCCGTAGTCATAATTACAAACGAAAGAATGATAGGCATTGTGATAGGCAGCATTAAGGACTGTGCTTCCTGCGGATCTTCATTAACCACGCTACCCACGGCTGCGAATAACGAGGCGTAAAAAAGATATCCGGCAACAAAATAAAATAGGAAGCAGGGAATGATGAGCGCCCAGTTTGCAGAGAGAAAAGTATTTTTAGCAATCAAAAAATTCATCGCTGCTGAGTTGTTGGCAGCGGCACCCATAGATGAATTCACGGCCTGCGCATGTTGTAAAGTTTCCGGAGAAAAGAATGAAGTAGAGATAGTTGATAAAAGAACAATAAGTACTATCCAGATTAATAATTGGGTAAGGCCCACAGCAGCTATTCCAATAATTTTTCCCACCATTAATTGAAACGGTTTTACTGAACTGATAATCAATTCGGCAATCCGGTTCATTTTTTCTTCCATCACCCCGCGCATTACAGCGGCGCCATAGATAAACAGCGTGATATAAATTAAGAAACCGCTGCCGTATCCAATTCCATAAGACAATGCTGAGTTCGATTTTTCAGTCTTATTGCCTTGTTTCACTATCGTGCGAAAATGATACATGCCCGTTTCATTCAATTTATTAATGGAATCAAGAATTCTTTTATCAATATTGTTTTTCAAAAAAGCCTGGTTTCTGATCGCGTCATCTATCTGATCTTTTATTTTATCCTCAGCACCCATGCCCAATTGTTTGGTGGATATTAAAGAAATAGAATCATTAGAAGAATTGTAACCTTTGGGAATGTTTAAAAAAGCGGAATATCCTTTTTCTTTAAAATTATTGGCGTCGACATCGGCCGGAAATTCATAAGTAATCAATGAACAACTTTGAAAACTATTCTTAAAAATTCCATTGCTGTCCGAGACGGCAACTTTTTGCTTTTCAGTGCTGCTCGTGGCAAAGTAAGCCGAGGCAAAAATAAATCCTATAAAAAAAAGTGGTAAAAGAATTGTGGAAAGAATGAAAGACCTGTTTCTTACTCTCGTTAAATATTCTCTTTTAATTACCAGCCATATTTTATTCATGGTTATTGTTAATTGGTTAATTTGTTCATTGGTTTGTTAGTCGTTAAATGTTCAATGCTAAAGGCTGAAGGCAAAAAGCTTATTGCTGCTTTCCTGCTACTTTAATAAATATATCGTTTAGTGATGGAAGTATTTCATTGAATGAAACAATGTCTGCTTTCTGATTTAAAATTTCCTGTAACACGTCTGAAGGTCTGCTTCCGTCTTTTATTTTTACGGTTAGAAACTGGTCTTTTTTGTCAAGGATGTCAAACGCGTTAAAACTATTGGCGAGGAACGTTTCAGAAAGATTATTGAATCCCACTTTAAAAATATCTTCTTTAAAATCGTCCTTAACCTGCACCACGCTTCCATCTAATATTTTTTTGCCATTATTGACCAGGATAATATTATTGCATATCTCTTCTACTTGTTCCATCCTGTGTGTGCTGAAAATGATTGTAGTTCCATTCTGCGCCAATTTATAAATTTCATCTTTTATCAGGTTGCTGTTCACAGGGTCCAGGCCACTGAAAGGCTCATCAAGGATCAATAATTTTGGATCATGAAGAACCGTGATAACAAATTGTAATTTTTGTCCCATGCCTTTGCTCAAATCATTTACCTTTTTATTCCACCAACTTTCCATTTCAAATTTCACAAACCATTCCTTTATCTTTGTCATGGCATCGCGACGGCTCATTCCTTTTAGCATAGCAAGGTACAGCGCCTGCTCGCCGATTTTCATTTTTTTATACAAGCCTCTTTCCTCAGGCATATAACCGATTTTAGCAATGTCGTTTACCTGGTTGAATTTTTTTCCTTCAAATAAAATGTTACCACTGTCTGGATAAAAAATACCCGTGATCATCCGCAGCAAGGTGGTTTTGCCGGCACCATTTGGTCCCAATAAACCAAAGATGTTTCCTTCTGCTATAGAGAAACTGACATCATCTACAGCTTTGTGTGTGGCATAATATTTTTTTAGATTCTGCAATTCAAGTATCGTCATTATTATTCTTATTTTATTGTTCCAATTAATACAGGACACTTCAAAATGGCAACGAAGATAGGAACAACTCTTTTTATACTTGCTGTCAGATTAAAAAAAATATTAATTAAAAAAGCCTGCAAGAAATGCAGGCTTTCAGAATATTATTAGTCCCTGTTGAATTTATTATACCCGGTGTAGAATGCTTTGATCTTTTGTCTCCAGAAGAGAAAATCCCATTAAATATTCATCTACTTTTCGGGCACATTCTCTTCCTTCGGATATTGCCCAAACCACCAGCGACTGGCCACGGCGCATATCCCCTGCGGTAAAAACTTTTGCAATATTAGTATGAAATTCTTTTTCGGAAGCTTTTACATTGCCTCTTCCGTCCAGCTCTACATCCAGCTGACTTAGCAAGCCTTCATGTTGAGGATGAATGAATCCCATGGCCAGGAACGCTTGCTCACACGAAATTTCGATTTCGCTTCCGGCAACTTCTACAAATTGGGCCGGTTTACCTTCCTCGGTTAGCTTCCATTGAAGATCCACAATTTTTAATGCTTTCAGGTTACCTTTTCCATCTCCAATAAATTCTTTGGTAGCAATAGCCCAATGCCTTTTAGCACCTTCTTCATGCGAACTGGTCGTTTTTAAGATCATTGGGTATGTAGGCCAGGGCATAAATGGAGTCCGACTTTTAGGCGGCATCGGCATCAATTCAAATTGCGTCACTGTCTGTGCTTTTTGACGATTGGAGGTTCCTACACAATCACTACCGGTATCGCCACCGCCAATCACTACTACATTTTTGTCCGTGGCTAGAATGTCAGCACCTTCCACTTTCTTAGCAAATACTCTTTTATTTTGTTGTTTTAAAAAGTCCATCGCATAGTGAACTCCTTTTAAATCTCTACCCGGTATTTCCAAATCTCTTGGTACCGTAGATCCACCTGCTAAGATGATTGCGTTATAGTCCCGTAAAAGATCATTGATGCTGACATCAACGCCCACATTTGCGTTGCACCTGAACTCAACACCTTCTTCTTTCATTACGTTCACCCTTCTTTCTACTACCCATTTTTCCAATTTAAAATCGGGTATGCCATACCGTAATAAACCGCCGGGTTCGTCGTCTCTTTCGAAAACTGTCACCAAATGTCCGGCTGTGTTTAATTGCGTTGCCGCGGCCAACCCAGCTGGTCCGGAACCAATAACGGCCACCTTTTTGCCGGTTCTCACATTGGGTATTTTTGGAGTAACATAGCCATTTTCAAAAGCGATTTCTATGATATGCTTTTCTATTTCTTCAATAGTAATAGCAGGCTGGTTGATGCCGAGAACACAAGATGTTTCGCAAGGTGCGGGACATATTCTTCCGGTGAATTCCGGAAAATTATTTGTTGAAGTGAGAATTTCATAGGCCTCTTTCCAACTCTTACGATAAACGGCATCATTGAATTCCGGGATAAGATTTCCCACCGGGCAGCCTTCGTGACAGAAAGGTGTTCCGCAGTCCATACACCTGGCTGATTGTTCGTTCAGCTTTTGATCTGTATATCTTTCGTCAAACTCTTTGTAATCATTTATTCTTTCCGCTACCGGCCGTTTTTTTGGCAGCTCTCTTGTAAATTCTAAAAAGCCTGTTATTTTTCCCATTTTTAATTTAGTTTATTACCTCGGATAGTTTTGATTGCCTTTTTATGATAACTAAATCTGTGAAAAGATTATATTTTTTTATTTTCGATTACGCTTATCTTTTCAGAAGAAACCTTTGGTTTATTCTTGATTTCAGCCAATGCTTTCTTATAGTCCTGTGGAAATATTTTTACAAAATTCTTCATCTGATTTTCAAAATCATTCAAAATAAATTTAGCGACATTACTTCCCGTATATTTGAATTGCTTTTTAAGCATTTCCTGCAAGAATTTTTCATCGTCTTCATTTACAGGGTCAAGGTCCACCATTTCTTTATTGCATAAGGCATCAAATTTATGTTTTACATCATAAACATACGCGATTCCGCCGCTCATGCCTGCCGCAAAATTTCTTCCGGTCTTTCCCAGGATAATCGCCCTGCCGCCCGTCATATATTCGCATCCGTGATCTCCAACTCCTTCTACTACTACGCTTGCCCCGGAATTACGAACACAAAAACGCTCACCTGCTTTACCTCTGATATAAGCCTCGCCGGAAGTAGCACCATAAAAGGCCACATTACCGATGATGATATTTTCTTCCGGAACAAAGCCTGCATTTTTTGACGGATAGATAATTAATTTAGCCCCGCTTAATCCTTTACCAAAATAATCATTGGCATCACCTTCCAGTTCCATAGTTACACCTTTTGTATTGAAAGCGGCAAAACTTTGCCCGGCTGTTCCGGTAAATTTAAAATGTATCGTATTATCAGGTAAACCTTCAGCTTTATACTTTTTTGAAATTTCATGTGATAACATAGTACCCGTTGTCCGGTCAGTATTTAAGATATCAAAACTGTGTTCTACTTTTTGTCCCATTTCTAAAGCATGCTTAGCTACCTTCAATAATTTATTATCTAAAACTTCGCGCAAGCCATGATCCTGCGCCTCAGAATGGAAAAGTCCTACATTTTTTGATGAAGGTTCTTTGTATAGTATAGGGGATAAGTCCAGCTTATTGAATTTCCAATGATCTATATTTTCTCTTTTTTCCAGGCAATCTGCCTGTCCCACCATCTCATTGATGGTGCGAAAACCAAGTTCAGCCATTATCTCCCTTAGCTCCTCGGTTAAGAATTTAAAGAGATTTACTACGTGGTCTGCATCACCAGTAAAACGTTCTCTCAATACCTCATTTTGTGTGGCTACGCCAACAGGACATGTATTCAAATGACATTTCCGCATCATAATACAACCTTCCACGATTAAGGCGGCAGTTGCTACGCCCCATTCTTCAGCACCCAGCAAAGTAGCGATAGCAATATCACGCCCTGTTTTTAACTGTCCGTCGGTCTGAACCACCACACGGCTCCGTAATTTATTCTTGACCAAAGTCTGGTGTGTTTCGGCTAGTCCTAATTCCCACGGTAATCCTGCGTGTTTAATAGAACTCATTGGCGATGCACCCGTTCCTCCATCATGCCCTGAAATCAGCACCACATCAGCTTTTGCTTTAGTAACTCCGGCTGCAATGGTGCCAACGCCTGCTTTTGAAACCAATTTTACATTAATCCTGGCTTCCCTGTTAGCGTTCTTTAAATCAAAAATCAATTGTGCCAGATCTTCAATAGAATAAATATCGTGATGTGGTGGCGGAGATATCAGTCCAACGCCTGGAGTAGCATGCCTCACTCTTCCAATCCAGTCATCTACTTTAAAGCCGGGCAACTGGCCGCCTTCTCCGGGTTTAGCTCCCTGTGCCATTTTTATTTGCAATTCATCCGCTTCGCTTAGATACCAACTGGTAACGCCAAATCTTGCAGAAGCCACCTGCTTGATGGCGCTGCGCATTGAATCTCCATTAGGTAGTTTTTTATAACGAACTTCATCTTCTCCTCCTTCGCCGGTATTGCTTTTTCCTCCAAGGCGATTCATTGCAATAGCAAGAGTGGTATGCGCTTCCCAAGAAATGGATCCGAAAGACATCGCGCCTGTTGCGAATCTTTTATAAATATTTTCTGCGGGCTCTACTTCATCAATTGAAATAGAGGGGCGGTTCTTTTTAAAAGCAAACAGGCTTCTTAAAGTCACAGCCTTTTCACTTTGATCGTTTACTGCTTTTGAGTATTTTTTGAATATTTTGTAATCATTCATCCGGGTAGAATACTGCAGCAGATGAATGGTGGTAGGATTGAATAAGTGGACCTCCCCTTTTCTTTTCCATTTATAAAGCCCTCCTACGGTTAACCGGTCAACCGGAATATCTTTTTTACTGAAAGCGAACGAATGTTTTACTAAAGTTTCTTTAGCAATTTCATCAAGACCCATACCTTCTATCCTGGAAGTAGCACCTATAAAATATTTATCGATTACTGACTTGTTAATGCCAACTATTTCAAAAATCTGTGCGCCCTGGTATGACTGGAAAGTAGAAATCCCCATTTTTGAAAACACTTTCAATAAGCCGTTGTTTATAGCCTTTTTATAATTTTTCTTTAAAGCATTTGAATCCAGTTCGTCTCCCATTTTACCCTGTATCCTCAAATCGCGTATGGTAGAGAGGGCGAGATAAGGATTGATAGCAGTAGCACCAAAACCAATCAGACAAGCAAAATGATGTGTTTCCCACACATCGCCAGCTTCCACAATTAAGCCTACCTGGTTGCGAAGGCCTTTTTTGATCAGATGGTGATGTACCGCCGATGTTGCAAGTAAAGAAGGAATAGCAGCGTGTTCTGAATCAATCGCTCTGTCTGACAAGATCAATACTTCAAAACCATCCTGAACCGCTTCGGCAGCGTAACGACAAAGACGTTCGATTCCTCTTTGCAAAGAACCGGGTTTGCCATCAGCCATGAAATAAGTTTGTAAAGTATGAGCTTGGTAAATGCCAGTATCAATACTCCTGATCTTTTCTAATTCAGTATTGGAAAGTACCGGATGTTTTAGCGCTAATGTGTGGCATGATAAAGGACTATCTTCTAATAAATTTCCATTATTACCTGCAAATGTGGCTAGCGACATTACCAGCCTTTCCCTGATTGGGTCTATTGGAGGGTTGGTTACCTGTGCAAACAATTGTTTGAAATAGCTGCTCAAATGCTGAGGTTCGTCACTTAAAACTGCCAATGGAACGTCAGTTCCCATGGAGCCAATAGGTTCCTTACCAGTGAGCGCCATCGGCGAAATTAAAAGTTGTAGGTCTTCTGTAGAATACCCAAAAGCTTTTTGATATTTAAAGATTTGGTCGTGTTCCAGGTGTGTAAACATCACTCGTGGAGCGGGCAATTCCTCCAATCGAATCTTATATTTATTCAACCATTCATCATAAGGCTTGGCTCCGCATATTTTTTGTTTTATTTCTTCATCACTTATGATTCTTCCTTCCTCCATATCCACTACAAACATTTTGCCTGGCTGTAATCTTCCTTTTTCTTTTATCAATTTTGGATCTACGGGAAGTACGCCAGTTTCAGACGCCATGATTACCCGATCATCTGTGGTAACACAATATCTTGAAGGACGAAGGCCATTTCTATCCAAAGTGGCTCCGATTATTTTCCCATCCGTGAAGGAGATGGAAGCTGGTCCATCCCAAGGTTCCATGAAAGACGCGTGGAATTCGTAAAATGCTTTTTTTACCGGGTCCATTAGTTCATTTTCATCCCATGCTTCAGGTATTAGCATCATCATAACATGCGGAAGCGAACGGCCACACAAGTGAAGCAGTTCAATCATATTATCTAAACACGCGGAATCTGACTGGCCCTTGTCAACCACAGGTAAAATCATTTCCATTTCCTCTTTGGAAAAGTATTGCGAAACGAAACTTTTTTCGCTGGTTCTAAGCCAGTTCAGGTTGCCCTGCAACGTATTAATCTCTCCGTTGTGTGCTATGTAACGAAATGGTTGTGCGAGCTTCCATGAGGGAAATGTATTGGTGGCAAAACGTGAATGGATTAAACCAAAGGCTGAAACTACCTTTTTGTTACTAAGATCAGGAAAGTATCCGCGAACCTGTAAACTCGTAAGCTGTCCTTTATAAATAATCGTTTTATAGGATAGTGAGGCGATATAAAACCCAATCGCGTCCTTTTTAACTGTATTGTTTATTGTTTGCGTGGCGTAATTTCTTAAAACGAAGAGTTTTCGTTCAAAATCATCCGGGTTGTTTATATGATCCGGGCAGGCAATAAAAACCTGTTCAATCTCGGGTTCTACGGACAAAGCGGATGAGCCGATATCTTCTGTGTTTACAGGCACTCTGCGATATCCCATTACCTCCATTCCCAATGTTTCGGCACAACGGTTAAATATATCGCGACATTCTTCTCTTAGCCGGATCTCCTTTGGAAAAAATAAAACTCCCACGCCATATTTACTATAAGCAGGCAGGTGAATATCTAATTTTAAACATTCGTCAAAAAAGAACTCGTGTGGCATCTGAATCAGAATACCCGCGCCATCGCCTGTGTTGATTTCACACCCGCTTGCTCCTCTGTGTTCCATGTTTTCGAGGATAGTCAATGCGTCAGAAATGATCCGGTGGCTTTTACTACTTTTTATGTTGGCTACGAAACCAATGCCGCACGAATCATGTTCAAATTCCGAGGAGTATAATCCTTTGTTTTCCATAATTATTAACCTTAAAAATGTATTCTAAATTTCAATTTATCAAATGCCTTAAAGATATTGCATGAAGTTAATTCTCGCAAATTTATTTGAAGGCAAATGCTGCTGAAATTACTCTTATTAGAAGCAGAAATGAAACAAAAATTACTTTCATTATACTATCGGCAACTGGTATTTTAATTTTCTAAACGCAGCGTGAGAAAGGGTTTTGTAAAAAATCGGCTACAATCTCCAAAATTATCCTTGATTGTAGGAAATTAGATGTTATCAAAAATAAAGTAGGAATATTGAATAATTGTTGGTTTGCTGGTCATTCGCCTAAAGGATTGTTACGAAAAGGCGACTTCTTTGTTACACAAATAATCCCCACATTTTCAAAATTATCTTTTTTAAAACAGCTACCCAGCTTTTCAAAATTTTTCTGAATTTATTCGTTGCCTCTTCTATCACTTTTTTATATTCCTCTTCAGCGAAACCCCATTAAAACTGTAAACCCCGCTTGCTCGCTTAGTCCCAAGCGTTTGCAGGGATAATAGTCGCGTTTTACATTTGCAACATATACAAATCCTCCATGGAAGCGCTTCTTATTTTAGGTGCGATGATCATGATATTTTCATAAATAAGTCTTTGGGTTGACTTTTCATGGTTTTCGTTTTCTTCAGACCCGGCCGCCAGATTTTCAGTAAGTGCGGGTACAAGCCCAAAAACTTCGTGCTATTTAATGTACAGATCCTTTCATACAGTTCTGAGCTCATTTGTTTTCCCGACTTCCACTTTTTCCTCAGGAAATCGTTCATCGTTCCGGTCGGGAGCAAATTTAAATCGCCTAAGTCCAGTTTTATTCTTTTTAAACAAAAAATTCCAGATGATGAGGCTGGAATTTTCTTTCAATAATTATTTAGAATAAATCGTTTAAGTCGTGAATACCTTTTGATAAATGGGGTCACTCTTAACCATTCTTTCTAGAAGGTTGTGAAATATAGTTTTATCAAATCCCCG
>Ga0207933_1000525_pt1 | contig 36593 bp, 33 predicted proteins | sample NGESurdeep092012_4_FD_184488 | JGI IMG/M metagenome (GOLD analysis project Ga0207933, IMG submission 184488) | Arctic peat soil microbial communities from Barrow, Alaska - NGEE Surface sample F53-3 deep-092012 (SPAdes) | ecosystem: Environmental > Terrestrial > Soil > Wetlands > Peat ... | reverse complement strand
AAACGAGTCAGCGTTCCCAACTGCTTGCCCACTGTCTCCCACACCTCATCGAGAACGTGGAGGGCAATGTTGGCCAGCAGCGGTGACACCGGTGAGCCCTGCGGGGTTCCCGCCTCCACTTGAGAGACCACCCCGCCCTCGAATACCCCGGCTCTCAGCCACCTTCGCAGCAACTTCAACATCTGCCGGTCCACAACCCGGCGTTCGACCTGGGCCATGAGGGCCTCATGGTCGATGTTGTCAAAGCACGCCTTGATGTCGGCGTCGAGCACCCAGCCACGACCCTCATTGGCCGCTTGACGGACGGCTTCGAGGGCCTGGTGCGCCGATCGCTTGGGCCGGAACCCAAAACTCACCGGAGAGAAGTCCGCTTCGAAGATCGGCTCGAGCACGATCTTCGCGGCGCTCATGACCACCCGGTCAGCAACGGTCGGGATGCCCAGGGGCCGGGTCTCACCCGGCTTTCCTGGCTTGGGGATATTCACTCGCCGCAACGGCTGAGGCCGATACTTCTGGGCCCGCAGTTGCTGGCTAAGTTCATCGAGGAAGGTTCTTACCGCCTCGACTCCCCCGGCTTCGATGTCGGCAATACTCACGCCGTCAACACCGGGGGCCCCTTGGTTAGCGGCCACGTTGACCCAGGCTCTCTCCATCACATCGCTGCGGACGAGTTTGTCGAAGAGAGCGTGGAACCTACGTGTCCGGTTCTGCTTGGCACTGCGATACAGCACGCGTTGCAGGGCTCGAACGGGGTCCAGATCATCGACCTGTCTGACGGTCCTAGCCGTGTTGTCGGCACTCATCAGCGCTCCTCCCTACTCTTCGTGCACCAATGAAGCAGGGGTCCTTCGCTCAAGGCAGGTTGTGTTGTCCTGTCCGTCGTCACTACTACGACCCCCTCCGACTCCCTCTCGGCCACCTACCACTTCCCGGGTTCACCGGTTATAGACAGATACGCTCCCGACTCGCAGGGTCGGGGCCGAGTAGGGCCTCTCCAGTTCCCACGTCAACCTTCTGACCGTTCCACGTCCCCTACGCCGGAGGATCCATCGCCGCCCGCTCCAAGATCTCAAGCGGCTTCCATGGCCTTCGCCAAATCCACACAGGCTCGGCTCCCTCACTTCCCCGGTTACCCGGGAACCTTCACGACGCTGCAGACTTCTTTTCATAATGCGGACCGGCCAGTTGCTCCACCCCGCTTCGACCCCGGCCTCTCGACCGGACCCGGAGGTTTCACTACCGAGAACCTTGGCGTCTCCCCGGACCGGACTTTCACCGGCTGGCTGACGAGAGTTATCGCTCGGTTACGTCATGATCACTCCTTTGCAGTCGTAGTCATTGCGCCCGAGCAGCTGGACGCACGTGGATTGAGGCTTAGCGAACTCCTCGAGTAGGCGCCAGGGTAGTGAATCGGCAGCACGAAGCGAGTTGCTGACAAGTCGCGCTGACTTCTTACTCGTTTTCGAAAGCGAGATTCACCATATTCGGATGTAAGGCTCAATTCGCAAACAGCACCGAGGTGGCTTTCATCATTCGCACGAATTCATGACGTGTAACCGCCGAACTTGGCAACAGGGCAAGCCAGCCATGCAGCATCGAGTTCATTGGAACATACGTCACCTGTACGCCGTCATTGATGAGACGAGTTGCGTATGCGACACCCTCATCAAGTAGGGGATCGAAACCCGCCGTCGTGATGACAACGGGAGCCACGCCGGCGAGAGACGCCGCCATGAGAGGTGAAATCCGAGGGTCGCTCGGATCCGCCTCACCCACGTACCAGTCCTTGTAGATACGCATGTCCCGAGCCGTCAGGCCGTATCCTTCGCCGAAGTCACGATACGACGGTCCCTCATTCACAAGGTCCAACACGGGATTGATCAGAAGTTGACCGCTGATCAATCCTTCATCGCGCAGTGCGATCGAGATTGACGCGGCAAGATTTCCACCTGCGCTCTCGCCAGCAACTACTAGCCGTCGATTCTCCTCTTGCTGGCTGACATGTCGCAGCACGGTGACACAGTCATCGAACGCTGCGGGAAACGGATTTTCCGGGGCCAATCGATAGTCGACGCTGACCACCCGACATCTCAGCGCGTGAGCAAGGGCTCTTGCCCCCACGTCCGCCGTGTCGAGGTCGCCCGCCGCCCAACCCCCACCGTGGAAGAACACCACAACATCGAGTACGTCGGACGTGTTCCCAGTCGGTTCGTACACACGAGTGAGGACTGCTCCGCTTTGCCCTTCCACCGCAACATCGAAGACCAACGCAACTTCATCGGTCTCTCCCCCTAGAGCGGCCTTCTCGATGAAATCACTAAAACCCAGACGAATATCGGCTGGGTTCACGGGGGGTCCGTCAACCTCTGGTAAGAGAAGGAGTGCGAAAAGTTGCTGCACCTCAGAATTTGGGGTCAATGCGGTTCTGGTGGTCGGGTCATCGTTCATTGTCGGTACAACCTCTCTTGTTGATATGGGACTGTCGTAGGTCGGGGCCGGATGTCCGACCTATCAGTCATGGCCAGGTCATCTTCAACGCTCGGTCGAGTGCTTGGAACTTATTCCACGCCATCTTGCCGTTGGACCGTTGGCATCTCCGCCTCCGGTAGCATCTGCGTGACGTCCAAGCCGTACCAGTGAACAGCGGTGTCGCCGAACGGGCTAGTTTTTTCCGTGGGGCTCAATTGCGATGTCAGTTCTTCGGCCAACATCACCACTTGCTCATAACTGGCCGCGAGTTGACAGACGGGCCAGTCACTGCCGAACATCATCCTTTGCGGTCCAAATTCCGAGAGCACCACCTCGACATACGGTCGTAGATCAACTGTTCGCCATCGGGTGTGGTCGGCTTCAGTCACCAAACCTGAGAACTTGACGACCACGTTCTCACATTGGCTGAGTTCATTCATCTGCGATCGCCAGGGTTCTAACAAGCCCTCGCCGATTTGAGGTTTGCCGAAATGGTCCAACACGAAGCGTAGATTCGGTCGACTTTGGACCACTTTGATCGCGGAAGGGATTTGATGCGGACGCACCAACAAGTCATACACGATTGCGGCGTCCTCCAACTTCGCCAAGCCGTCCAATACGTCAGCCCGGCACAGCCACTGCGGGTCACGCTCATCTTGGACCAAGTGGCGAATACCGACGAGCAGTTCGCCCCCCGGTAGTGAGTGCAATCGGCTGAGTTCGTCGGAGATATCCCCCCGGGTAATATCGGCCCAACCGACGACTCCGGCGACCACCGAGCTGTTCTTCGCCACCTCCAACAGTTCCTGCGTCTCTTCAGTCACATTGAGTGTTTGCACCAAGACGGTTGCACGTACGTCATTTGATTCAAGCGAAGGTAGCAAGTCGTCGAGACTAAAGGAACGTTCCAGTGCAGTGAGTCCCCTGGTCCATTCTTGATCACGTACGGCCAAATCCCACACGTGGTGATGCGCGTCAACGCGAATGGAATGTTCCATTAATCGAGGTGAAAGATCTCTTCGGCCTCGGCCCACCATTCGCCGGTTCGCGCATAGTCAATTGGTTGCTGGCACGGATCCGTGTACGTCCACCACTCCTGCGTGCTGGGGTCAGCGGCAATCTCCGTGAGCGCTTTTTCGTAATCATCGCCCACGTATTCCAGGTAACTGAAGAGAAATCCATCCCGAAGGAAAATGGTGTAGTTGGTGACTCCCACCCTTCGTAGAGTCGAGAGCACGGCTGGCCACACCTCCTTGTGAAGTGCCCGATACTCATCCTCTTTGTCCGGACGGAGTCGGATAACCGAAGCCACGCGCTGAATCCTCATTTCAATATCCAAACAAGTTGACGTCGCTCATCGTTGATGACAGTACATTGTCACGAAATTCAGGGGCTTCAAAGGGGGATCCTTGAAACTCGTTTTCGCGAGTCAACCAATCGCGCGCGGCTACACGGTCTCGACAGTGGAACTGCACGACCGTGAACGCAGATGCTTCAATTCGGTTGGGATCAAGATTGGTGACGTCGTCATCGAACTTAGTCACCGCGGTGTGCTGTCCATTTCAATCTCCGATTCGCGACCGTAGGTGACTCACGACTCCTGCTCGTCGAATCGATGCGGTCGCCCCACAACGATCCAGTTGCTTCTGCGTGATGCATACAACTAGAGTCCTTCGCACTCCGTTCAGCCTCAAAATCCATGGCCGTTTCTCACCTACCACGCTGAAACTAGCGTGACTGGCCAAGGATCCTTCTCGGGATTCCTCACCAAGGTTTACTGTTCTCTCCAGATACGCCCACTGGGAAACTCGTAGTCGGCGATCGAATCGGGAAACATCGAAGCGGACGATCCCGGGGAGCGTGGCGCCATGTAGCGTCCGTTCACTATTTCTACGGGATGCACAAAGTGCTCGTGAAGATGATCCACGTACTCGATCCAGCGGTCTTGCATTAATCCGCTCACCGCTACGTAGTCGAACATCGAAAGATGTTGCACGACTTCGCAGAGACCCACGCCACCCGCATGGGGACACACGGCAACACCGAATTTGGCTGCCAAGAGTAACACCGCGATGTTCTCGTTCACTCCAGCGACTCGGCACGCATCAACCTGGCAAATATCGATGGCCCCGCTCGATAGAAATTGCTTAAACATCACAGCATTGGCAACGTGCTCGCCGGTGGCAACTTTCACTGGATGGACCGCTCTGGCTATTGCTCCAAAGCCGAGGACGTCGTCGGGGCTGGTGGGCTCCTCGGCCCAATACACGCCGTGTGCGCTGAGACGATTGATATTAATGATCGCTTCGTTCACGCCCCAGTTCTGATTCGCATCAATCGATAACTTGATGTCGGGCCCGATGAGCTGGCGAACCTTCCCCAGGCGACGTGAATCCTCTTCAATATCTCGGCCCACCTTCATCTTGAGGTGGGTGAATCCCTCATCGAGGGACCGACGCACGAGAGTCTCAACTTTGTTGTCTGAGTATCCCAGCCAGCCAGCCGAAGTGGTGTAGGCCGGATAGCCTCCCGAGAGAATTTCCTGCATACGGCGATCGCGGCCCGGTACTGCCCGCCGTAGGATTTCCAGTGCCTCCTGTCGTGTTAATTGATCGCTTAGGTATCGAAAATCAACAAGGTCAACAATTTCTTCGGGAGTGAATTGACTGAGTAACTCCCAGAGGGGAAGCCCTTCACGCTTGGCATAGCAATCCCACACGGCATTCACCACCGCCCCAATCGCCATGTGCATAACGCCTTTCTCAGGGCCGATCCATCGCAACTGGCTGTCGCGAATCAGTCTGCGCGAAAACTTGCCCATGTCTGAGAAGGCCTCATTCACGTCCAGACCCAGCACGAGAGACTCGACAGAGCGGATTGCCGTTACTGCTACTTCATTGCCACGCCCAATCGTGAAGACGAAACCGTGCCCGCTATTGCCCCCAGAGGTATGAACAACCACATACGCGGCTGAATAATCAGGGTCTGGATTCATCGCATCGCTGCCGTCGAGATCCTTCGACGTCGGAAAACGAACGTCAGTAATCGAAAAACTACAAAATGTCTCTGACACGATCTCTCCGGGATCTCTCATTTACTCTGACCATCCAAATTTTTGGTGCACCCTTTACAAAGCCACATCGATATCTCCTGCGGACCCTATACATCGGATGTATATGTTTTTATCACTTCTTCCACTTATAGTCAACTACATGAGTACCCCCTAGTACCAGGATTTTTAGTGTACCCACCACAGTCTTGTCTAGGCGCGAGGATCCAATAGGTCGGATGTTATCTTGATTGACTTCACCCATACCGACGAGGTTGGAAATCAGCATTGCCAAACCTGCCGTTCGACCTTCGTTCTTCCCGGCCTCTCAAATGGTGTCCGCGAAAGTTCGATGTTCTGGCCTTGCGCGTACCGCACTCGATGAGAGACAGCGATGACTTCCGGAAATTTCGACCTGACTCACCAGAAATTGACCGCGCGTGCAGTGGTGGATTCAAAGACCCACTAAACAATGCTCTACCGTGTTGGAGGATGCACCATAACGATCGTTACCCACAACCTGGTGGGTGCACTCCCTCATGGACCTAGTGAGGGTTCGATACACATCGACCCACGAGTCGGCCACTCGCTATTGACCGATTGCACCCTCATTGGTTGCTTGAATTTTCATAGACTCAGAAGTTCAGTCAACAGAATGAGAACTTGCGTGCACGACAGCCGAGCACTTTCGCAGACGTTTCAGATGACTATGCGTCGTGAATTCAACCAGCACGAAACGACCCCGTGCAACCCTCGAGCATTCCTCGATTCGTGATGGACACCCGAAACATCTCTCGTACAAACATCAGTCTCACTGAGATTGGACTTGGTGGCACCGGTCTCGGAAATCTCTACGTACCGATATCGGACGAATCATCGATGGAGATCGTCTTCGAGGCGTGGCAACAAGGAATTCGATATTTCGATACCGCACCTCACTACGGACTCGGCCTTTCTGAACTGCGACTCGGTCGGGCCCTCAAAGTATTTTCGCGCGATCATTTCGTGATCTCCACGAAGGTGGGCAGGCTGATCGAGCCCCATGAGTTCCCGACGGAATATGACACCGATGGTTACGTCGTTGCGGGCAATCTCAAACGGCGCTGGAATTTCTCGCGTGACGGGATTTTGAGATCCCTCGAAGGCAGTCTTGAGCGATTACAGATGGACTATGTCGATATCGTGCTGTTGCATGATCCCGACGTTTCAGGACTTTCCACTGCCCTACTCGAGGGTACGGAAACCCTCATCGAACTCCGAGATCAAGGTGTGGTCAAAGCGGTGGGCGTTGGTTCAAATGACGCCGCGACCATCGAAAGAGCGTATCGAGAGGCCGACATCGACGTGGCAATGTTGGCGGGCCGCTATTCGTTGCTCGAACCGCACGGCGCTGAACGAGTTTTCGACGCCGCAAGTGGTCGTAGCCTCATTGCCGCGGGTGTCTTCAATTCTGGTCTGTTGGCTCAGACCAAACCCTCAGAGAACGTAATGTACAATTACCTTCCCGCAAGGCCAGAGGTCCTCGCTCGAGTTCGTCACTTAGTCGCAACCGTCGAACGATTCGGAGTGACACTTCCCAAGGCTGCTCTTGCGTTTCCATTGCGTAATTCGAATGTGGTCAGCATTCCATTGGGAGTCAGTTCTGTCGAACAACTCCGAGAGAACGTTGCCCTTTACCAGACTCCCACGGATGAAAGCCTTTGGGAACAACTTGAATCAGAGGGAGTGCTCTAACAGTTCGCGGAAGTGATCGGCTATAACCATTGGTTAGTTGCGGGAACCACGACTGTCTTGATTTGCGATGAGTCCTTCAAGTTCACGAGTGCGTCGGCGAAGGAATTCAAGCCGATCTGACTGGTAATCATCCCATCGGTCGAAACAACCCCTGTTTGAAGGGCAAAGAGCGCACGACCAATACAGTTCGCTTGAGCGAACGAGCCCTTGATGGTGAGTTCACGAATAAAGATCTCGTAGGGTTTCACCGCGGCGAGGGCATTTTCTCCCGCCAGGCCGTAGACGAGCACGGTGCCGCCAATGCGAGTCAGCGAGACAGCGATCTCAAAGATCGCCGTCGATCCCGTCGCCTCAATGACCGCGTCAAATCCTTCCGGTGCAATTTCCTTCAAGCGAGTCACGGCATCTTCGGGGTGCGCGCGGTCGATTTGTACCGTCTCATTAGCGCCATGGCGAGCGGCGAGTTCGAGCTTCATCACGGTGGGAGCCGCAACCGTCACTCTGGCCGCGCCGGCCATCTTGAGAAGTTGGGCCAAGAGAAGACCGGTCGGCCCCGCGCCGAAAAGGAGCACGTCCGAAGCGGGTTTGAGCGCCAACATGTCCACGCCGTGCAAGGCGCACGCCGTCGGCTCGGTGAAGACTGCAATAGCGGGATCAAGGCTCCCGATGGGATAGAGCTTGCTGGCGCGCACCAACACATGCTCCGCGAACCCGCCAGGTGCGTTGCAACCCAGTGAAGTGAAGTTCGAGCAAAAGAGCGGGGTACCTCCTCGACACGCGCCGCATTCACCGCAGTAGATCGCGTTGTCAACGGCAACGTTCATGCCCACGGACAACTCCGTGACGCCTTCACCCAGTTCCACCACTTCACCCACGATTTCATGCCCCGGGATTAGGGGAAACTTTGCGATGAAGCCTCCATGCAACAAGTGCTCGTCGGTGCCGCAGACACCCGTCATGATGGTTCGCAGCAGTACCTCTCCGGGGCCGGGAGTAGGAGTGCTGACATCTTCGACGCCCCATTTCGCATCGCCGCGAAAGACGATGGCCTTCACGCTCGCTGCCCTAGGGAGTGCGACCCTACGCAAACGGGTTGTTCATCGAACCACATCTTGTGTCTCCTATGAAAGAAAGTGATGAGTACTTCTTGGCGTCGGCAGTCGAACTATCTCATCGCCCCGTCTTAACTTACAAGATACGAATCGCCACATCGATCAACATAACAGCCGACGCGAGAACCGAGTAAGAAGTCATGCCCCGCCATCACTCAGTACACGGGATCTGCCCGCGGGAAAATATTTCTTCGGCATTAATGCGGGCGTACACTCATACGTGGAATCGAGGACGACCAAAAAACCTGAGCCACACGTCGTCGCTTCTTCTCACCACACTGGATGCATCGAAGCGCCCGCACCACGGGAGGGCCTCTCGCACCTTGGTGCGGTCGACGTGATTAGAGAGAACTTTCTCCACGGCCTAAGTCCACTCCGTCGCCCGTCACGAGCACCTTGATGTTGCCACCACTAGCGACCGCCGCGAATGCGTCAACAATCGAATCGAGCGGAAATGAAGCCGTGATCATTTGGTTGGCATCAACGCCGCCGGGGGCAATAATCCTGATCGCCTCCTCATAATTCTCACGCATGTACGTGGCGGCGCACTGGAGGCGTATCTGACGGTCTTGGAGACGGAAACTGGGTATCTGCACTGGCTGTGATGGCACTCCGACCATCACGACGGTGCCCCCACGTCCCACCATGTCGAAAGCGGCGTCGATCGTCGACTGGATGGAAACGCAATCGAAGACAACGTCCGCAGTCTCGCCGAAGAACTCACGCACGACTGCGGCGACATCGTATTGGGTCGAATCGGCCACGGCGTCCGCACCTCGTGCGAGTGCCCCTACGCGATTGGACTCGAGGACGTCGGTCATGACGATCTTGGCTGCTCCGTGGGCACTAGCGACAGCCAGTACCAACAGCCCAATGGTGCCACATCCAATAATGGCAACGGTCTTGCCGTAATACCACCGGCCAGTCGAACGGCGCGCACCGGCGTCGAGAGCGGTTCGATGAGCGCGGCTTGACGCAAATCGAAGTCCGCAGGAATTGCGTGCAGGCGGTCAGCACGAATGCTGAAGATGTCGGCCATGCCGCCCTCACGAAAGCCGCAATCAAAGAATTCGAGATTCTCACAAATGTTTGAACGCTCAGTCGTGCACATCTTGCAATGTCCGCACGGCAGCGTCGGCTCTGGAGTGACGAGTTGACCGACCGACACTCCATTGAAGTCGTCGCCGACTTCAACGACCACGCCAACAACTTCGTGACCGGGATAATACCGTGGCTTCATCGAAGGGTGCGTACTGTGCAGAGCGTGCAAGTCAGAACCACATATGCCCGTGACGCGAAGTGCCACGAGGGCTTCGTTCGCCGCGAGTTCGGTCCGCGGCTCCGAGACAATCTCCACCTGGTTGGTACGCGACACCAACGCTCTTCGTCGCACGCTCGCACCCCCGGTCACTGCATCATTCCGTTCACGCACCAAACAATGCGAAACGCCATTTGGCACTCATTGAATCACAGACCTTCTCTTCCAAAGTAGACGCATTCACATCACACGTGCAGTGAAGCTCCCTGTAGAAAGAGTGGTCACCACAATGTTCTGCGCTCAAGAATGACGACTCGCTATTTTCACTCACGGCGTGACCTACGCTCTCGTGTGAATCTAAAATTCCCCAGTGTCGACGAGTGAATGAGGGACATGGCACTAAAGCCCGAGTACAAAATAACTGCCCTGAAAACGGGCACGTTGACGGTGGACAAAGCAGCCGTCACCTATATGTCGGGCTTCGATAGACGAATAGATATTCCCGTATGGTCGGCGGCCGTCGAGACTGGTGGACTCAAGATACTCGTTGACACGGGCATCTCCGACCACGAGCGGTGGAATCGAGAATTGAGTCCCTGCTGGCACGAGGAGGACGAAACCATTGAGGCCGCCCTCTCTATGATCGGGTGGCGGATCAGGGATGTTGACATCGTCATCAATTCGCATTTGCACTACGATCACGCAGAAAACAACACCCGTTTTGCGGGTGCGCAATTCGTGGTGTCACGTGCCGAATGGGAATACGCCAAGGACCCCATTCCTTCCCAGCGAAAGGCGTACGACTTCTCATGGACGGACGAGTCGACGACGTACAAGGACTACCAACTTATTGCTGTCGATGATTTTGATCTCCTGCCCGGCATTCGTCTGATTCAAACTCCCGGTCATAGCCGAGGACACCAATCCATTTTGGTCAACACCGCCGAAGGCGTTGTCTGCATCGCCGGCGACGCCGCGTGCCTGCCGGAAAGTTTCAGCTCACCCAGCGCACCAGGCGTCGCAACATCCATCGAAGAGGGGTTCCGATCACTCGAGCGCATCCGCGACACCTCGGATCGCGTCTTCATGAATCATGATCCCAACATTGTGAAATATCAGGACAGTGGCTTCCTCATCGTGCCCAAAGTGGGCGACGCCCCCATTGAAGGCAGCATCGAGTCACTTCCGCCAAGAATCATCCATCACCATCACTGAGGTCGCACGACACGGGGTTCGAGACTCGCCACCACCCGATGTCGTTCAACTCGCCCCTGCTCCCAAGAGCGCCTATTAGAGCTGGGACACGTCGCGCCAAAGATCGACGCCACTCTCGACGGCGTGCTCATCGATACGAGCGAGTTCTTCGTCGCTGAATGAAAGGTTCGCCACTGCGTCGAGATTCTGATCGAGTTGCTCGACACTGCTGGCCCCAATGACCACCGAGGTGACCCGCGCGTCGCGTAACGCCCAGGCGATCGCCAGCTGCGAAAGTGTTTGCCCCCGCTCAGCGGCAATGTCTGCAAGCGCGCGGACACGACCAATGTTCTTCTCAGTGAGCATCGACGTCGGCAGAGAGGTGCCCTTCGAAGCTCGCGAGCCATTGGGTACGCCATTGAGGTAGCGATCAGTGAGGAGACCTTGAGCCAGCGGCGAAAATGCGATGCAACCAACGCCTTGTTCGTCGAGAACGTCCAGGAGCCCCTCTTCAATCCACCGGTTGAACAGGGAATAGGACGGCTGGTGAATCAGCAGAGGTGTGCCGAGGCGGCGCAGAATTGAGACCGCCTCTCTGGCGCGCTCATCGGAATACGACGACACGCCGACGTAGAGAGCTTTACCCTGGCGAACGATGTGGTCAAGTGCGCCCATCGTCTCCTCGAGGGGTGTGGTCTCATCAAAACGGTGATGATAGAAGATGTCGACGTAGTCCAGACCCATTCTCTTGAGACTCTGATCGAGACTCGCCACGAGGTACTTTCGTGAACCGCGATCACCGTAGGGACCCGGCCACATGTCCCAACCGGCTTTGGTCGAGATCAACGTCTCGTCGCGTAGGGGGGTGAAGTCTTCGCGCAACAGCCGACCAAAGTTGGTCTCCGCACTTCCGTAGGGTGGACCGTAGTTATTCGCCAGGTCGAAGTGCGTCACTCCTCGATCAAAAGCTCGCCGCAACGTGGTTCGCTGCGTATCGAGAGACATGTCATCACCGAAATTGTGCCACAGTCCCAGAGAAACTGCGGGAAGCAGTATTCCGCTTCGTCCACAGCGCCGGTACACCATGTCGTTGTAGCGACTGGGTGATGGAGCGTAACTAGATATATTCACTTCGTACCTTCCTTGTTCATTGAGAGAGATTCAACGAGGGCTTCGCGTTCGAACCCCAATGCCATCGCCCGTAACTTGCGGTGGCGATCAACGTGAGCCCGGGCAACGCCCACGACTCGCGAACGCCGATCCCCTGTGCAATCCAGCCCATGAGGGGGCCCGTGAGAGTGATACTTCCGACGAGGACCATTCCCCATAACGCCATCACCCGGCCTCGCATCTGAGGCTTGGAGCGCATCTGCACGAGTGAGTTGGCCAACGCCACATACCAAATCGACAATCCCCCGATGAGAAATTGCCCCACTAAAGCGAGAGGAAAGAAAGGCATTTGTGAAGTCGCCAGGACCGCACAGCCCGTGAGGATTGCCAGGACCCTGACCTTCACGAAACTCGGAATCGCACTGCCCCCGGCAGTAGCCAACAACGCACCGATCACTGCGCCTGATCCAAAGAGAACCATCATCAGCGCGTAGCCGCGGCTGCCCGTGTGGAATACCCGAGTCGCCGCGAGCGGCAAAATGACGCCGAAGTTGAAGACCATGCCCGCTCCGACAGAGATCAGCAAACTCTTGCGAATAATTGGGCTGGACAGTGCGTAACGAATTCCGTCCATTGTCTTGACCGATCCCCGAGGAGGCAGGTTCACCACCTTGTCGTGGGTTCGTCCTCGTAAGACCAGAACCACCAGCGGCGGGACGAATGAGACGGCATTGAAGATGAAACAGGCGGCCACCCCTTCAGTCGCTAACAGCACGCCCGCGAGAGCGGGGCCCAACACCCGAGAGAGATTGATCACCACCTCGTTGAGGCTGATGGCGTTGGCGGTCCGGTCGAGTCCGACGAGCTCTATGGCGTAGATCTGTCGCGCGGGCGTGTCAACGGCATTCACCGCCCCGGTGCACAGTGCAACGACGAAGAGTGTCCAAATCTGCACCACGCCCGCCAATGTGAGTATGGCGAGAAGTATTGAAAAAGCCATCAAGAGAGATTGAGTGAGTTGCAAGACGCGTCGTCGATCGTGTCGGTCGACGAGAGAGCCACACCAGGGACTGGCCACCAGAAGAGGGAAGAAGGTGGCCGCCGCGAGCAGGCCGAGATCGAGTCCTCGTCCCGTCAACCTGAGTGCTAACCACGCTTGGCCCACGACTTGCGCCATCGAACCCGACGCCGAGAATGTCTGCGCAAAAAACCATCGTCGATAATCACGAATCCGTAGCACTCCGACGGCGCGGTCGAGCCTTCGCCCCTCAGACCACAGTCCGCTATCTGGATTCCTCGTCGAGCGCAGGAGCATTAGAAGAACTGGCCTCGCTGTTCATGCTCGAATCCATTCTCTCTCTCGAGTCGTAGTTGGCTCAACGACACTGGCGCATTGCGGGACAAATTCTCAACCTCAACGAATAAATGGTGGACGTGCAAAAACGATCTGAAACTGCTCGATTCCCCACATCGATTCGTCCTTGAGCACAGTGCGTCGTGGGCTCATTCCCCAAACGACCTGTTCATCAAATCTTTGTGATCACTCCACCAACGCAGTTGACGAATATGCGGATCCAACCTCATCGTCGAGGTGGTGTCAAAGCGCATCTGGTATGGCGAATCGACGGAGTACTGAAACCAATGTGGAAGCGAAGGGGTAGAGGGCTTCCCCACTCGAACAAAGGTCGCCCATGCCTCGTTCATCTTGCGCGCCAACTCACGCGCGGGGCTTCCCACACTTCCGATGTCGCCCGTCAGATCAGTCACACCAGGTTGGTCAAGATTTCCGAACGCGAAGGGAACTTCCAACTGGTGGCACGCACCTAGGCTCCAACCTTCGGCGCTGGAGGGATAGGCGAACTCGAATGAGTAGACCGCCTTTCCCGCGGTCCAAATGGCTGTCGCGAATTCATTGATGGGAACACGGTACAAACGGTCGTTCGTGAGCGACTCCCATATCTCGTCGTCGCCCAGTGCAAGGTCCCCATAGACCCCGATGACTTCTCCTGCCCAAGCGACACGCTCGTCTGGGGAGAAGTCAGAACGGAAGCTAGAAGCTACGCGGTCCGTGAGGGTTCGAGTTTCTCGGTTCGACACCGGTGTCATGACGTCATCAAGGCCATTCTCATTGGAGTTCGAACCAATCAATATGGGAACGCCGGGTACGACGCCAGAAGAGAGGGAATCAGTCACGATGCTCGGCACGATGTCGCCATCGACGACTATTCGAAAGGGGAGCTGGCGCAGGGCGGCGACTCGAGCTTGAGCATCGAGGATGTCACACAGCTCGGCGCTCCGAAGTGATTCGGCTGCACCCTCTTGAGCAATGTTCATTTCTTTCAAGAACAATTGTGAGGCTTCTCGCGCATCCTCCATCGACAGACTGAACTTGTCGTGACCACTTTCCATGATTGCCTGTGAGAACAAGTCCTGTGCCCCAGGAGTGCCAATCAACGTCGCGACGCTGACCGCACCCACCGATTGTCCGATAATGGTGACTCTCGAGGGGTCGCCACCGAACGCGGTGATGTTGTCCCGCACCCATTCCAAGGCGAAGATCTGATCCAGTAAGCCCAGATTGGCGAGGCCCTCTTGCCCCTCGTCGTCGAGAAGCAAGAAGCCGAGCGCGCCCAACCGGTAGTTAATGGACACGACGATGACGTCATGCTCGCGTGCGAATGTCGAGCCATCGGTCCAGACACCGGTGCCTGATCCGACTAAGAACCCGCCACCATGGATCCAGAGGAGTACGGGTAACGAGGTCGCGGATTCGGGAGCCCAGATATTGAGATTCAGGCAGTCTTCACTTTGCGTGGTCTCGGGAGCGTAGAGATAATGGACCGTTCCCGGAAATTTCTCCGGCAGAGTGTCGGCGTTCTGTGGCGAAATCGCCCCGTATTCCAGACACTCACGTTCTTCCCACGGCGCCGCACTTGTGGGCGGCTTGAATCTGAGCGGACCAACGGGAGGCGCTCCATAAGGAATGCCTTTGAAGCTCGTCACGCCATCGTGGGATGCGCCAACCACAACTCCCTGCGTGGTCTCGACACTGACCTTCATTTGCCACCTTCCTTCTTGCTTCTTGCAACCAGATCGAAACTCGTCGCCACGCACAGACTGTTCGCGCTCCACGTGTTCCTCGACACGCGTCGACGACTCCACCAGCAGAATCTCCCTCTCGACTCAACTCATCGAATGGACACAATTCCTTCGTGATCAGTGACCACTACTTTCGCATTGAATGCCGTCAGTTTCTTCTGACAGCGTTCGCTGTCCCATCGATGCGCACCCGCCTCGAACAAGAGTTGGCTCGCGCCACAAACCAAGGGTCCGTAGACGACATTGCCATGACCGGCGAGTTCGTGAAGTTCCGCAGCGGTCCAGTAGACGCCGTCGGAGAAATCTGCGTCCACGGCAAGGGCATACTTCGTCGCCACGCTCACCAAGTAACCGCCCGTCGTACGAACTTCATACGATTGCGCATCGTGCTGGTCTCGCAACGCGACAAAGAACGCTTGCTCGGACGGGAAGGGGTCGCACCAGTGACTATCGGATTGACTATCGACAATGTCGTGCCACCAGAAATCGCGACCGTCGGACCACTCCACGACGTGACCAGTTCGGCGTACGAGGAGCACGGATTCAACTGACGTGACGCGTTGAACCGCATCATCGATGCGCGACTTGAGATCGACCTCTTGATCCGCATCGAAATAACCGTCGGCGGCGATGACGATCCGGCTGCGGAAGCGAGCGATGTGTGCCGCAATCTGCGCCGGCTGTGAATCAGGACTCAGTACCACGTGCGAAGATCCCAAACGGGTAACCGCCAGCATCGCCACCACGGTTTCGACCAGGGTCGGCATGCAGATAACGACGTACTCATTGGGTCCCAGTCCCAATTGCTTCAGCGCGCTGGTCGCGTGGTTAATCATCACGTGAAGAGCGAAGTAGGAGATCGTCGCGTCGTCGCCTTCTCGATCGCCCACCCAGTGAAAAGCTGGGCGATCACGACGACCCTCGATCACGTGGACATCGGTGCAACTGAACGATCCATTCAATGTGCCGTCGGAGAACCAGTGATCCAACGAACGTCGCCAATCCACGTCTAACTGCGGAGGAACTACCCATGCAACCCTGGAGCTCTGCGATGACCACCAACGAGAAGGATTGTTCGACACCTTCTGCCCGTGCGCCTGAGCGTCTCGTTCCGATTCCGTCATGTGAAGTCCCCCACCGTCGTACTCACTCATGCCCGTCACGAAAAAATCTCTCGAAAGCGACGGATGCTGGTAACGTTACCACAATTAGTGAAAGCTTGGACACGCCTGCGGACCACAATTGTCCTATACGTGTCAGTTCTTTAAAATGATTTGCTGCGCAGCCACGTCTTTTGTCGAAGTCCACCCATTTGAAATCACCGATGGTGGTTGCTAGCCGACGGGGCGAATCTCACCCGAACCTCGAATGACCAGACTTGTGGGGACCACAATTCGTTCGGGTTCCCCGTCACTCTCACCCAAAATTCTTCGAAGAAGTAGACCAACGGCCTCTTTACCGTACTGCGCAGGGTATTGATTCACGATGGTCAATGGTGGCGTCAGCGACGCGGCGGTGAAGAAGTCGTCGAATCCCACCATCGCCACCCCGGTGCGGCCTCGACCGTGCAAGGCTTCCACCACTCCGAGCGATGCCTTGGAATTGGAGGAGAAAATTGCGGTCGCGGGCGCCTCACCTTCTATGAGGGCCGGGACCGTCAAGGCCACTTCCGACGGTCTCACTGCGTGGTCGGCGACCAGTGTGGGATCAAAAGGGATACCGGCATCATGGAGGGCTCGCTTATAGCCAATGAGTCGATTGGCGATGGTGAACTTGTCATGGGGCCCCCCCACAAAGGCGATACGTCGGTGACCATGAGAAATGAGCCAATTCGTGGCGACTTGAGCTCCACCTTCATTGTCCGTGACCACGGTGTCGCATTCGAATCCGACGGTGGGACGGTCAATGGCAACAATCGGCACTCGTGAGAATTGCTCTCGAATGTAGGATTCGCTCGCTCCGGTCGGCGCCAAGATCAGTCCAGCTACTTGACGATTCAAGAGGTTCAGGACGATCGCCTCCTCCTCTTCTTCCTTCTCACCGGTACACGAAATGATGGCGCTGTAACCACGCTCGCGAGCGGTCTCTTCAATCGCGGTGCCCACCTCAGAGAAGAAGGGATCGGCAATACTGGCGATCACCACACCAATGGTTTGATCGCGCCCGAGGCGCAAGGATCGCGCGACCGGGTTCGTGCGATAACCCAATTCCTGAATGGCCTGCAGAGCCTTCGCTCGGGCTTTGGGTGAGACGTGGGCTTTCCCGTTGACGACTCGTGAGATCGTATTGATGCTCAAGCCGGACAATTCAGCAACGTCGCGAATCGTAGGTGGCTTATTCATTTCGATTTAACCCCGTTCATCATGGATGATTACACAGCGCAATAGAGTCGACTTCAAATTTGAGTGATGAGTGACCAAGAGCATAAGTCGTTAGTGGACATCCCCCAATTCAGAGCTCGCTTCAATTGAGGGAGGTCGACACCACACCAGATCTACGTCACCGCCCACCTGAATCGTTCCTGCCGAAAAGGGGACGAGGAGCGTTTCGCCCTTGGAGACAACAACGGGTGAACCAGGAAAATTGCCCCTCAATTCACCATGGCCGCGCACGACCACTAGTACTCCAATACCCACTACTTCAGTCGGCGACTCGCCACGAATCAATTCGGCGCGAAAATACGGATTCGCGGCGGTGGGAAACAATGAACCCACCCCCACAAGGTTCTCCACGATTAGTTCCTTGACTTCGTGCTCCGACAAGGTGCGGCCATCGATCGAACTCAGCGCCAAATTCCAACCAAGTCCGAGGTCGCCATTGGAAAATCTGCCTTGTTCCAACATGATTGAAAAATCAGTGGGTTCCTGGATCTCCAGCACCAAGATGCCACTACCAATGGCGTGTGGTGTTCCCGCTGGCACGAGAAAGGACTGTCCGGCGTGAACAGGAATCTTGTTGAGCGCGCCCAACATGGCGGACACATCCTGGCTCTCGATCCAACCTTGCATTTCCTCTTGTCCGACTTCACGATTGAAACCGAGATACACATATGCCTCGGGCTTGGCGTCGAGGATGATCCATCCCTCGGCCTCGCCATTGCGACACGCGAGGTGGGACTGCGCAAATTCCCTCGACGGATGCGAATGCACGACCAGTCGTTCGGATGCATCCAGCAACTTGACCAGAACACCCATGTCACAACCGAAATGTTGCACGTGTAGCGGATCAAGATATTCGCTGGTCTGATCCTTCAGCGCATCTCGTAGGGTTTGACCCGACGCCAGTACGCTCAATCCAACTCCCGGTTGAGCAAACCTTTCGGCCGTCGAACATATCCAGTCTTCGGGCGAATCAGCGAGTTGGGGGTCAATTCCTCGGAATCGAGCACTTGCGCCACCGCCGAGGTAGGACTGAGCAACGTAATTGGGTCCCACGTGGAACGGACGCAGCGTCATTGAGCACCTCCGCAGCCAAGAGTGTCAGTGAGAGCAATTTCGAAAATCATTACCACGCAACTCGCTCCTCTTTGTTTCGCCCTATGAAACTCAGCGAATTAGCTCCTGACAGGGTCGTTTTGACCACTGTGGAACCAGATCGTGCCCAGATTCGCAACGTTATCAGTACACTCGCTGAACGGCCCCCGGCGTTAATGAGACACCTCAACCGATCGCTGAAGAGCGTCCTGGTAGATGCTGACCATGCGATCCCACATTTGATGGGCGGCGGTGTCAATCGTGCGCCGTGCCGGGTCGGCATCGAACCACTGAATCGTTTGAGTGATCCCATCTTTGAATTGAGTGGCGGGTGAGAAATCGGGAATGAACCTTCGGATCTTGCTGGTGTCAAAAACTGAACTATGTGCTTTGTCCCCCCACAGGTTGCCAATTTCGTCGTGATGGGCCGCGGCGAGCGCGTCGGAAGGAATGTGCAAGAAGTTAGGCGTCACTCCGGCAGCGGCGGCAATGCTTTCGTAGACCGCGTTCCAGCTCAGAGCCTCGTCCGAGGTGATGTTGAAGGTTTCGCCCACCGCCTCACGCTGGCCTAAGAGACCACAGAGTCCTTGTGCAAAATCACTGTTGTGAGTAATCGTAAAGAGAGAGGTCCCATCACCTGGGACAATGATGGGCAATCCTTGTCGCATGCGCTCGACGAGAGTATAGGGACGATCCCAACTCCCGATCGGTACCGGGATTTGCGTCAAGCCGTACGTCAAGGACGGACGAATGATGGTTACGGGGAACGCCGATTCAGTCTGCGCTGTCCGAAGCACGTCTTCACAAGCGATCTTGTCGCGCGCGTAATCCCAGTACGGGTTACCCACACTCGTCTCCTCAGTGATCCACCAACTGGTGGGAGGCTTTTGATAGACCGAGGCGCTAGAGATGTAGACGTAATGGCCCGCGGAAGCGAATGTCTCGACATCGTCGTGCACGTGGCCCGGCAGATATCCAGTGAACTGCACCACCGCGTCAAACTCCGTACCGGCCAGAGCTTTGCGGACACTCTGTGGGTCCGTGCTGTTGGCGACCAAGCGCTGGGGTGTCGCTGGCGAACTCGGTGTGGAGTAGCCACGATTGAGAGTTGTCACCTCGTGACCCATTTGTATTGACTTTTCAACACAAGCGCTGGAGATAATGCCAGTGCCTCCGATATATAGAACTTTCACGTGCCACCCTTCACATCGGCCTTCTCTTCGTCAGACGATAGACGATTCTGGTATCGTTACCAAAATCGAATGGTGGGAGTAGGTCATGAAATTTGGATTAGTTGGTACGGGGCATTGGGCCCTCACGACGCACGGGCTTGGACTGGGTGACCACCCCGACGTGGAGTTAGTAGGGGTGTGGGGCCGCGACTTTGAAAAGTCCACCAACGTCGCCAATGAGCTCGGGACGAAAGCGTATGAGAACTACGATGACCTTCTCAACGACGTCGATGCCGTATCGTTCGCCGTTGACCCCGTTGTTCAGGGAGAGTTAGCGCTCAAGGCTGCTCAAGCGGGCAAGCATCTCCTGCTGGATAAGCCGGTCGCCTTGGATCCCGACATTGCTCGACAAATTGAGGCGACGGTTCGAGAAAAGGGTCTCGGGTCCATTGTGTTCTTCACCATTCGCTTTGCCCAAGCCGATGCGGACTGGCTTGCAACGCTGGATGGAGCCCGAAATGGTGGCTGGGTACTGTTCCTTGTCAACGCGTATACGCCTGGTAGTCCGTACGCCAACTCGCCGTGGCGAAAGGAAAAGGGCGGTTTGTGGGATGTAGGTCCCCACGCGCTTTCCGTTCTCGATGGCGGACTCGGACCAATCGTCGAAGTCACTGCTGTCGGTGGTGAGGGCGACTTGGCGCATCTGATATTGAAGCATGAGTCTGGAGCCACAAGCACTGTCACGTTGTCACTCACCGCTCCGATCGAATCGATAAAGGTCGAAATGAACTTCTGGGGCAAAGACGGTATCCGAACGATGCCCTCAGGGGACGGCGACGCACTCGGTGCCTATCGACGGGCCCTTGATTCCCTGTTAGAGAATATTGCTTCTGGGAAAACGGGGCACCCGTGCGATGTCCATTTGGGTACCAGGATCACCGAGATCTTGGCCTCGGCAGAAAGTCAAATCACGTCGGCAGGTAGCCTCACAACAAGATAGTGAACACGGGTTGATGCACCACTTGAGCCCCTTGACGCCGAGCACTCGTTATCAAAATCTGAGCATTCAGTATTGCGATCACCGCGGTCGCGCCGACGCAGTCGCGTTGCCGTGGTGATGACGAAATTAATGAGCTTTCGCCGAATCAATCAATATGCATTTGGCGATCGAACTCACGCACGTTCGGTCCTTAACTCAACGTTGACAACGTCGAATCATCAGTGTTCATCGACCAGCAGGCCCAGGTCTCGAAACGTCGCTATGGCCAAACCATTAAGGGCGGCGACACCTAACTCATGAATGGCGAACCACCGAATCTCGCGCACCTCATCAAAATCTGGACAGGGAACACCTGCCTCGATGCTGGCATTGTAGACCAGGGACACATAGAACACCTCGTCACCGTTGGCATATCGCACCCGGTACTCCGGCCCACTGCCCTCTGAGCGCATCGACCAACCCGGTCAGTTGGACCTTGACCGATACTTCCTCGAGCGCCTCACGTCGCGCCGCGTCTGGTGGGAACTCACCTGGTTCGATCGCTCCGCCGACGAGACCCCAGGAGCCCCCATCATAATGGCGAACCAACAGAACCCGTTGATCATCATCCCAAATGAGCACAGAAACACTAGGGATGTGAAGGACTTCGTTACCTACCGCAACTCTCAGACGGGCATAGTACGGTGACATCCCCATTGGTGCATCGTAGTGGCAATTATTGAGATCTCGAGTGCCGTGTCGCGCCTTCATAACTTGTCTGCTGCGCTACCACAGACAGCCCCTTTTGATACCCCAAGGTCCCAAGTGACGATGTCAGTCAAGTTCTGGTCAGTTTCAGGGAATGTCGATGTTCTCGGTCTTCATGACAATGCTCTGGTCCACTTCAATGAAGCGAATGCCATTGGTCACAACTCGACTTGCTCGATGTGTCCCAATATTCAGGTGTCTATCGCGTTGTGATCTCAAAACTCAAGTCACTGAAGTGAAAGAGCAGGAATTAAACAATTCGGAATGACACTCAGATGGTTAGTTCAACAATGTAATAAGTTCATACCTTGGGAGGGCCCCGAAGAGTTGGGCTAGACGGAAGGCCCTCCCAAAGAATTTGATTCCCGCGTCATTTCTCCCGATGTGCGGGAATATGCAACCAGCAGCGCACCCGGTGAGAATCGCCGACGCTCACCTCTTCTGGGAGATCACGACAGATATCCATCGCGGACGGACATCTGTAACGAAATGGGCAGCCCGTAGTAGCGAATGACTCCGATCGTTCGGCGTCATCAGCAATAACCTCATTCCCCATTTCCCTCGCTGTTGTGGCGGCGACAACCTTTCCCTTAGTGCTACGCGACGGTACAGAATTTGCCAGCAACTTGGTATATGGGTGTGCTGGTGCCAAGATGACATCATCAGTTCGCCCGCGTTCGACGATTTCGCCACGGAACATAACCAGAATCTCATCAGAGAAGTGGCGCGCCGTCGCTAGGTCGTGAGTGATGTAAAGAATCGCAAGATTTCGATCCCGCTTGATTGATTCAAGTAAATTCAGAATCTCCAAGCGTACCGAGACGTCAAGCATCGAAACCGGCTCATCGGCCAGAATTACTTCGGGCTGAGGTGCAAGAGCTCGCGCAATAGCCACGCGCTGACGCTGACCACCCGACAGTTCATGAGGAAACTTATTGGCGATCACTTCAGCGGGCGTCAGGTTCACTGACCTCAGAAGATTGTGAATCGCATCTGTCATACCGGCCTTCTTTTGACCATGTATGGCGAGCGGGCGACGAAGATGATGATCGACCGAAAAAGCCGGATTCAGAGAAGCGAATGGGTCCTGGAACACCATTTGGACACTTCGACGATAGGTGCGAGTCGCAGAGCCACGTCGCCCCACTTTCTCACCATGGAGAAATAATTCACCCGAAGTCGGCGACATCAGTCGACTCAGAGTCCTTGCAATCGTTGACTTGCCACTTCCGCTCTCTCCCACGAGGGCCAGAGTACGACCGGCTTCGAGGGAGAACGATACGTTGTCCACGGCACGGAATTTTTTCCCTCGATGCTGAGCAAATTCAATGGACAGATTGCGAACTTCCAAGACACTCATGAGCGCTCAACTCCCGTCACTGCAACTTCCTCGGAATCGTGGCTCATCTCAGCTTCGCTCGGTAGAGCATCGTGTAAATGGCAAGCCACCCGCCATTCATCGACGGCGAGGCGGTCGACTGAAGAGGGACGAATTTTGACCAGGCTCGGGTTGCCGGCGTCAACTACTCCTCGCACGCTCCCCATAGGAGTGGTCAACAAGGGATGGACCTCGTGACATGGCGCGAAGGCGAATGCACATCGCGGAGCAAAAGAGCACCCCTTTATCCTGAACCGCAGATCCGGTGGGGATCCCGGTATGCCGACCAGAGGAGCACGTTCACCGCGAAGATCGGGACAAGAATTCTGCAAACCCATTGTGTAGGGATGGGCGGGGTCATCGCCGATGAGTGTCGACGGGGCAGTTTCCACAATCTCACCCGCGTACATGATGGCGAGGCGGTCACTTACCTCCACCAGCATCGGCAGATCATGGGTTATAAAAATAATGCTAAAGCCCAATTGTTCGCGAATACCGAATATCTCTTCTAGAATGTCGCGCTGCACGACGACGTCGAGCGCAGTAGTCGGCTCATCCATGATCACCACTTCAGGTCGCAGGGCGAGCGCCATTGCAATCCCGACTCGTTGACGCATTCCTCCCGACAACTCAAAAGCAAAACCGTTTAGTCGCTCTGACTTTATTCCGACCATCTCGAGGAGTTCACAACTGCGTTGCTCGCACTCGTCCGAAGTCATCGAAGGATCGTGGGCCAAGAACATGTCGGAAAATTGCCGACGTAAGCTCGTCACCGGATTAAGCGAATTCATTGCTGCTTGAAAGACCATCGAGATCTTGCTCCAGCGAAAAGCCCGTAATTCGCGCGGGCCCAGAGCCATGAGGTCGATAGGAGCGCCACCGGAACTGGGCAGGAACTCGACGGTGCCACCTACCATTGTCGCGGGTGGTCGGAGAAGTCGAGTGAGCGCGAACGCCAATGTCGATTTCCCGCATCCACTCTCGCCAGCGATGCCCAGAATCTCACCTCGTCGTAGATCAATCGAGACATTGCGCACGGCGCGCGTGGGCATCTCGCCGCCATATTCGACGGTGACATTTCGAGCACGCAGCACCACGTCGTGGGACGTTGAGACGTGCTGATCTACTTCGGTTTCCAACTTCATCAGTTCCCCGCACTTTCGCCATCGAACTCATGTGAAACAGTGCGAACAGGACGCAGCGAACGTAGTCTCGGATTCAGCATCTCATCCAAACCAAAATTAATCAGAGCTAAGCCCGTTCCTAGCATCGCAATGCATAGACCCGGCGGAACGAACCACCACCAACCACCGACTTGGAGTACTCCATCGTTCTGCGCCCAATACAACATGTTGCCCCACGTCAATGCACTCGTATTCCCAACACCGAGGAAGGCGAGACCCGCCTGAGTGAGGATGGCAAAGATCACCGTGAAGATGAAGCCGGATACCACAAAGGCCACTGTATTAGGCAAGAGTTCAACGATGACGACACGCCACGTCTTTTCACCGGACACCTTCGACGCGAGGATGTAGTCACGACTCCGCATCGAGAGTGTCAGCGAACGCAGGATGCGGGCAGTACCCGCCCAACTTGTAAATGCAATCACGAGAATCATGGGGCCGATGCCCCCGGCCTTCAAAACACTCGCCACCACAATCACCAGCGGCATCACGGGAATAACGAGAATGATGTTGGTAAATACGTTGAGCAATTCATCGCTTTTTCCTCCGATGAACGCGCCACCAATTCCGATGGCCACCGCAAGAAACGTGGCAATAAGTCCGGCACCAAACCCGACTTCGAGAGTTGGGCCCGTTGAGCCGATCAACTGCGACAAGACATTCTGACCGAGTTGGGTGGTTCCGAGCGGGTAATGCAGCGAGGGGCCCCTTAGGATTGGTGCTCCGAAGCTGTTCGCGTCGTGCACGAAGAGGGCACCATAGATTGCTACGAGTACAAAGAGCGCGATAATGATGACGCCGGTGAACATACGCGGGGACCGTCTGAGGGTCCCCCACCCATTGCGGATTCGACTTCGTATTCTCTTCGACCCCGAGGTAGGAGACGAGGTGCCTACTGTTTGAGCAAAAGTTGTCATCGTGCTTGCCGAGTTCTCGGGTCGATGAATCCATAGAGTAGATCGACCATCAGGTTTGCGAGTAGAACTGCCAGCGAGATGAAAAAAAAGATTCCTTGCATCAAGGAATAATCGTCCCCCTGCACGGCTTGTAGTAACTGATAGCCGATGCCCTGGTAAGAAAAAACCATCTCCATGACAATGGAACCGCTAACGACGAATCCCAGTGAGATGGCGAAACCAGTGACGCTCGGCAAGATTGCATTGCGTGCCGCGTATCCGAGCAATATTCTCCGCGGCGCGATTCCCTTCGCTTCTGCAGTCCAGACAAAGTCTTCGGACAAGGTCGTCAGCGTCATATTGCGCATGCTCAGTAGCCAACCTCCGAGTTGAGCCACGACAAGTGTCAAGCCCGGCAAGAAGGCGTGTTGAATTGCGGACGAGACAAAGGTCCAATTCCACGTTGGATTGAGTGTTGGATCATATGCACCATTGAGTGGAAAGAAATGATTAATCACGCCAAAGAAATAGAGGAAAAGGAGAGCTAGCCAGAAATACGGTGTCGCCGTCAAGAACGTCGTTGCGGGCACGATAGCGTCGAGAAAGCGGTTGCGCTTCCAGCCCGCCAGAGCCCCTAAACCGGTTCCAATGACGAAAGAAAGCACGGTCGAGGTACCAATCAACATCAGGGTCCACGGGAGTGAATGGTAAATAATTGAAGTCACTGGCGTAGGAAATTGGGTCGCCGACACTCCGAAGTTGAAATGGGAGATTTGGACCAAATAACTCCAGTATTGCGTGACAATGTTTCCCTTGTCGAGTCCAAACAATCGAAGAAGGATCTTGTATTCGCCCGGAGGCGCAGAGCCGTTCAACGCCATCCGCGACATCAGTGCTTCGGCGGGATTGCCCGGAATCAGGCGAGGGAGGAAGAAATTAATCGTCACTGCACCCCATAGCGCGACCAAGTAAAAACCCAGTTTACGAATGAAATACTTCACGGTAAAATCTTCCCCCCTCGCATGATCTTTAAGCTACTTAGCTACCTTGAGGTGCATCATGACCCAGCCAACGTCCGGCCAGTTACCACTGGCAGTTTCACCATAGGGATTCAACGGCGTCGGAAAGTTGGTAACTTGGTTGCCGTTGAACTCGGCGTCGCCCTGCTGAACAAAGATTGGGATGACGACGTTGCTCTTGACAATCTGTGCCTCAATTGCAGCGAACAGGGCCTTGCCTGCTGGGGTGTAATCGTTCGGAATAGCTGCCAACTGCGCCAAGTCCACATTCACCGTGGCATTGCTGTAACCCGTGGGGTTGTGCAGCCAGTCAGGTGAAGTGGTCGATCCGACTAGGTTCTTCAGGTAAAGATACGGGCTCGGGTCGAAACCGTAGAACATGATGTCCGCCTGGAAGTTTCCAGTCCTCAAGTCAGCCTGCTTGAGAGCCAGTGGGATGTCGTTGATCGTCATGTCGATACCGGCGGCCTTCTCCTCACTTGCCATCAGCGGCAAGATCTGCTCGTAGTCAGTCCAGCCCTTAGTCACGTTCACGGCAATTGACAACGTCTGACCGTTCTTCTCAAAGAATCCGCCAGAACCCATCTTCCAACCCGCAGCCTCTAACAACGACTTCGCCTTGGCGATATTGCGTGTCACCGGTGCTTGGTAAGCAGCAGCATTCACGCTGGTGTATGCCGGGGCCAACATTCCATCCGCAGGAACGGCTGGGAGCTGTCCGTCGTACACAGCCTTGTCAATGGTCGGACGGTCCATAGCCAAACTAAATGCCTGACGAACGGCAACGTTGGACAAGGGACCCTTCTTGACGTTGGGCCAGATGTGTGCCATGGCGGCAGGAAGATTTTCAACGACGTAATTCTTGTTCTTCGCTATATAGGCCTGATTAATGTTCGAGATGAAGGATCCGCCCCAGTCAACGGTGCCGTTCTCAATTGCCAATTGCAACGGTGTGTTGCCATTAAATGCCAAGGCTTGGACTCTCTTAATCGAGGGCAGACCGGGCTGATAGTAGTGGGTGTTCGCCACCAAGGTAATGGCCGTTGAAGTCACTGTTTGAACGGTGTAGGCGCCCGTTCCGACTGGGTTCGCGTCAATCCACGTCGCTGGGTCGGTCACCGTACTCCACACGTGCTGAGGAACGATGTACACCAGACCAGCAATCAACGGGAGGTCAGCGTACGCCTTCGTGGTGAAGTTCACTACCGCGGTGTACATGCTCGGCGCACTCGCTGACGCGATTGGCAGGCTATTGGAATTCAACGACGCGTTGGTCTTCAACAGGTTGAACGTGTATGCAACGTCAGCCGCGGTGAAGCTCTGACCGTCTGACCACTTCACATTGTGACGAAGTTGAAACGTCAGGGTCTTGCCACTATTCGACCATGCGTAACTCTGCGCTAGCCACGGGTGTGATTGCGAGGTGTCAGCAAGATCGAAGAACCACAGTGGTTCGTAAATCACGCTCTGCCCCAAGAACGCCATCGACGTCGCTGAGAACGGGTTAAAATTGTTCGTAAACGTTGTGGGAATGTTTCCCCAGCCAATTGTGAGCGTCCCATTGCCGGCCGCTCCCGAAGGACCACCCGATAGTGCGACCACACTCGACGCTGCAAGGGCCAAAGTCGCAAGAACGACACGCCCCCGTCTCGCCGACTTCATAAAATCTATTTTCATATCGAATTTCCCCCAAAATTGTTGTTTGTGTTGCCTTGAATTACTACTTTTTACAGATTCTCCAGCTAACTTCGGCCAGAACTACTCCATTACTGCGTTCATCTTTCTGCCAATCCTCAACTCGGATAAGTCGCGGCAAGCCAAGTAGAAACTCTCTCACTTCACTGGATACATCAGATGTATAGATTTCTATCACTCCTTTCTCTCTTTGTCAACGAACGATTAATTCAATGATTTAAGCCTCAACTCATAAGGAAACATTTTCAATGGTCAATATACATCGGATGTAATTGCACCGTAAATCATCATGTTGATGAGTCAGTCGACCCCAAGACAGGGTTTCGATCTCCCCAAGAAACCGATTGACGTTGTTCTTCAATCAGTGATTTCTCCGCCTCACGGTCGAGAATTCAAAAAGAGGGATCTTGCAACACAATGACTGGTTGCAGGTACTCAATGTGTCGCGATTGCTCGGCGCAATATCAACACATCAAAGGGCGCAAGAACAATGGACGTGACTGCTTCGCCCCCCTGGGCGACGACGTATGAAGTCTCTGTCACCACTGACGTCACGACTTCATCGCCCGAAAGATTGATCAAGATCACGCGCTCGCCATTGCCCACTTGCAGGCGCCCCACCATCACTCGAGGGTCAAGGACACGAATAGGCCGTTCAACCCCCGCTTCTTCAGCCAGTGCGGAGTACAACCGCCAGGTCGGATCTGGATTGACGCGCGGCGAGGTGGCCGCCATGTATTCCAGCGGAAAAGTGCAAAAGACCAGCGAACCTTTTCCCAGTTGGCGACGAAGTATCGCTGGACGGCCATGCTGGTCGCGCGCGATGACCTCGGCATCGGTGGCCTCAACCGGCAAGAACGCACGTCCCGAATCGTTGCCCGCAGTTCGCCACGTCAACGTCGTGTTCGCCTCAATATCTCCGAATGATTTCTCAAAGGTGAGAACCACCTCATCGTCTTCAATGAAGTTGACCAAACCGTAATGCAGAGCCTGGCGAAACCCGAATATCTCATTCAGCCACGGCACCCATGTTCCGCGTTGGACCGCTGTGGCGCCGGCGAAGTACGAAAGATAGACCACCGAGCCTTTGGCCGCAATCCCTTCCAGTTGTGCCGCAGTGGGCGCCATCAACATTTTGCTAGACGGAAGAAGCAGAAGTTTGCTATTCCCATCAATGCCGTCACGTTCGCGGACCGCAACGACTGGCAGGTCCGCTTCTCGCGCGACAACGTAACTTTGAAGGAGATTATCTCGAATTTCCCGACGATATTCTTCGGTAGTGAACGGTAGTTCTCGTTCAAAGTGTTCAGGAACGACGAGCGAAACTTGCCCCACTTCTGTTGACCATCCCTCGGCCGAGATTTCTTTTATGAAAGATGAGAACCGTTGGATTTCTTTGAGTTGTGGTTTTGGTTGACCTTTTCGGTCTGTCAGGCCAAAATGCAACTCGAAAGGGTGGTGGCGGTACGGGTCTTGACTTAAAAGGTCGTCATAGTCACAGTTATTCCAACCAATCCAGCCAGTAGCTCCCGCCAAGAGACTCGAATACAGAACTTGGCGATAATAGTGAGCGCCATTTTCATCCGACACGAAGTCCGACGTGAGACCAAACTCCTCCAACACCACTGGTCGTCCAAAAGACCGTGACAACTCGCAATTGAAAGCTGCCGTCAACGATTGACGAAACAGATCATTGCTCATGGGATAGACGTGGGGTCCAATGAAATCCACCAGCGGAGCTATCGCACGCAGCGAATACCCGTTATCGACTCCCGTCACTTCTATGCCCCACGCTCCATCCCCCAACGAAATAGGTTGCGTGGCACCCCCAGCCTTCACCGCATTCACCATGATGCGAGCCCAGGACGTGATCTCATCGATCGATCCCTCTCCACCGTAGATGGGCATCTCATTGGTAATGAGCCACCCCACGACCGCGGGATGGGAGGTAAAACGAGCGGTGATGACTTCAGCGAACCAGGCTTGCTGGGCAACCATCCATACGTTTCGGTAGAGATCGCGACCCTCTCTCCAGGACGGATCCCAATTCTCACCGGACATGTGGCCGACGATGAAGGTTGGAATTGTCGTCATTCCAACTTCAATGTGAGCATCGAGGAAGTCTTGGAAACGAGCTATGACGTCTTCATCGAGAGTCTCGATCGCAGGTACGAAATCAGGCCAGTAGCAGAACGACCTCGTCACCGAAAGCCCATGCTCAGCCAGCACCGCAAGCTCTTCACGAATCACGTCCCGGTCATACGATGACCACATCCTTGGGCCGCCAATTCGAGACCAAAAATTAGCCCCGATCCATACAGAAGGTTCTGGCATCTCTACCCAATCTCAATATTCTCGAATTGTAACCAACCCAAGGCGATCTGCTGCGTAGATTCTTACCACTCATTGGTAACGTTGTCAAAAATGATGAAAGTGAGAATCCCGTCCATTAAATTACTTCTAATCAGGTATTTCTCCCAAAGCCCCGATTTTCGATCATAAATAGTCTCGACCGATGAAGAAAATGGGCCCCACGCCCTCCCGACTGATTCGGATGCCTGGATCAATTGCGATGAAGTCGCAAGTTATTGGGTTCCGTCAACCAATTTCAGCCCACGCATACGAGCGATTGCTCGTCTGCTCGCTAACCAAATGCTTGCACACCGTCAACCCGTCGCAAAAGGCCGAGCGGATTAGTGTCTCGCAACGCTAAGGGCAGCACCCTTTCTGGCACCGATTGGAACGTCACCGGTCGAAGCCAACGCTCGATCGAGGCTGTTCCCACCGATGTAGCACTCGATGATGTCGTCGACGGCCACGGTCCACCATGCTGCATCGACCAACTTACGCCTACTCCAGTAGGAAATCCGTTCACGATGACTCGGCCCGCGCGTTGCGCACCAACATGAAGAAGCCACTCCTCATCGCTGTCATTTTCGCCGCAAAAGACGGAGAAGGTAAGCGATTTTTCGGTTGACAACACTGCCGTACGTAACTGCTCCTTTGAGGAATAACGGATCACCACCGCAGCCGGGCCAAAACACTCCTGGTGCAGAGCATCGGCGTCCGGGCCTGAAAAATCATCCGCTCCGATCTCAAAGAGGTGCGCAGACGTCAAGAACCTCTCCTGCATCTCGTCGTCGACGAGAGCGCGAACCATTTTAGAAGATCTCATTGACTGTGTGTTCAAGTGAAAGCTATTAGCCACGCCTTCACTGAGCATGACGAACGTTCCACGAGATCTCAGTGTTTCAACGACTGCTTCGACGAGCTCGTCGCCGGCGACGCCAGTGGGAACGAAGAGCAAACCAGGCTTGGTGCAGAATTGGCCGGCGCCCAGCGTCATCGATCCAGCAAAACCTGTGCCGATCTCAACCGCACGCTCTTTCGCCGCGACTTCGGTGACCACTAGTGGATTTGCAGAACCAAGTTCACCGTAGAAGGGAATCGGTGTAGTGCGAGCATTTGCCCGTTGCCACAAGGAGCGACCCGCTGCAACCGAACCCGTAAAACCTATGGCGTCCACGTAGTTTGATTCAACCAATGCAATGCCCGCTGCCATGCCGTACACGAGGTTCACGGTGCCCTTCGGTGCGCCGCTCTTCAGCGCACCGCGTTCGAGGGCTTGGAAAGTTGCGGCGCTGGTGGTGGGATGCGCGGGGTGCGCTTTAATAACGACAGGGCAACCAGCGGCCAGAGCCGACGCCGTGTCACCGCCGGGGACAGAAAACGCGAACGGAAAGTTAGAACTTCCGAAGACACCCACCACGCCGATGGGAATCTTCATTCGGCGCAAGTCGGGAAGAGGACCCATGGGTGAGTCACCGGCGTGGTCGATCGACGCGTTAAGAAAAGTGCCTTCAGTGACGACATCGGCAAAGAAGCGAAGTTGAAAGGTCGTCCGGCGTAGCTCACCTTGGAGTCGAGCTTGACCCAGCGCAGTTTCCTCATCAGCATTACTAACCAAAGTGGTGGCGTCCGCATCAAGTTCATTCGCCATGTTGTTCAGCATCTGGGCACGCCGTTCTAGCGGAAGAGACGAGAATTCCCCGGCGACTTCGGCCGCACTTCTGCACACTTCAGTCACTTGAGCCTCCGACGTCTCTTCGAACTCAAGTTCGCGTGTCACGCCAGTTGCTGGATTAGTACTAATTACCGCCATTTCAATCCCCTTCTACGAATTGCCCTCACGCCTTGGCGAATGAGTCAAAATGATCCGTGTTGATCAGACGTCATTCAGACACCTTCGACTTGGTACCCTAATTTCTAACCATAATCAGCGCGCTGAAGCAGTCAAACGAGACCGGTAGCAGTGCAATCCCAATGCCCCGAGCGCACCAATCTTCGCTGACGCTTCGTACGGCGACCAGAACATCGTATTTCACTTTCAATGACGTTGAATAAGTAAAGGCTGCGGCACCGGACGATTTTGCAACTCTGAATTTGAATTGTTCGTGAGCCTTTCCCAATCGTTCTGCAAATTCGGCGTCGAAGCCCTTCACGGTGCGATGAATCTCATGGGCCGGTGGTAGAAGGTAGTGGGATTGAGTTTTCTTCGTTCCGCATGTCACGTTGCTCTTGGCAAATACCGTCTCAGTGAAAATCTACTTATCGCACCATTGATATCCGAATGTTCGACAAAGCCATGGTCGACTTTTCGGCGCATCGAAAGTAATCATCAACGATGGCGCTAAAGCGAAAACTAAAGGAAAATTGCGACATTGAGGGACCAGCGTTGCCCGAGCACCGATAGTGACCCGGGCGCGGTCGCGTCGCAGAGACCACAATTGCAGAACGTACGTCGCGCGATATCTCCTCCCCGGGGTCCGGCATCGCATAATTTGCAGCGATGGCAACGGCCTGTTGACGAATTGCGCCGCCCTTTAAGTAGAAGGGAGCAAACCCCTGTTGACCAAATTGCGCATCAAAGCCATGATGCCAATGGTCCAGTTCGGCGCAGCTTCCGATGTCATCACGTGATTAATCAACGAGCCCAGTTGCGGCGTAGAAATTACAACCGTATCGCCACGGTGATGAGTGAATCCGGCCCCGGGCTGATCTCGGTCCTTGGTAGGCGCAAACAAAGTCCCCGTGAAGAGGACGAAACCATCTGGATACTGATGGTGGTCTCCAAAGGAATGCTTGACTAACTCCAACACGTCGCGACTGATGGCGGTCATGGAACTGACTCCATCCATTTCGAAACCATCGAGTCCTTTCACCTGTAGCCGGATCTCGAGCTCCCGAACACTCTGAAGAGTGAAGGATTGATCAAAGAGGCGTACGAAGGGCCCGATGGCACAGGAGGCGTTGTTATCTTTCGCTTCGGCCAACAGTAGGGCACTCCGTCCTTCAAAATCGCGCAGATTCACGTCGTTACCTAGCGCCGCTCCAACGGGCTCGCCTTTGGAAGTGACAGCGAGAACGAGTTCTGGTTCTGGATTGTTCCAAGTTGAACGCTCCAAGACGCCGACGGCGGCTCCCAATCCGACGGCGGACAATACCGGGGCTTTGGTGAATACTTCGGGGTCGGGACCAATCCCCACCTCCAGGTACTGAGACCACAGGTTCTGACTCATCAGAACTTCCTTGATCTTTTGGGCTTCGGGACTGCCCGGACGGACATTGCTCAGAGATCCACCGACGACAATGTTCAATTGGGCGCGGATGCTCTCGGCCCGCATTGGGTCACCAATCGCACGTTCCTCGATCACTCTCTCGATCATGCTGTGAACGAAAGTTACCCCCGCCGCCTTCACCACCTGCAGATCAATGGGCGTCAAAAAGTGTGGTGACTTACAATCTTGACTAAGTGTCGCCAATAAAACGTCCTCAAGTTTCCACGTTTTCCTTGGCGTTTCTTCGCGAACAATTTCCGTCAGATCCTCGCGCTCGAAGAGTGAGGAGACGGTCGGCTCGATGTGACTGATGTCGACCACGAGTCCTTGACGTATTGCAACCACGCTCGGTCCCGCCTCAACGGGATCGAATATCCGGCCCACAAGTGTGGCGTTCATATGATCTCTTGGAAGAACCTCAGTGACGAATTCGTCGTAATTCATGACATGCCTTTCCGTCGGGCCTCCCAGGCGAGACCCCGAATTGGCTTGAAGAATACACGTATTCACTTTGCGCCCTGATCACGTCATCGGCGATGAGTTGCGAACCACTCGATCGCGTGAGTCGATCGTTGCCATCGTCAAACCTCCTCGTGAGATACTGAGTGAATGTGGAACCCTGCCCCTTTGATCGATTCGTGAATCTGTTCTTGAGTGAGAGGCGTCTCGCGAAAGATTAATCCTTTTAGAGGGCCTCGCACACTCAGCGCGGTCGCGCCGAAACCATCGTTCGAATAGATTGAGTTTTGAAGGTGTCGACCTTCAGCATAACTTGGGGGGTGTCAGCCAATGGGCGTCACTGATACGGCGATAAACAGCCTCAAAGCAATGATCGTGTCCGGGCAACTAGTTCCAGGACAACGTCTGCCACGAGAACCCGATCTCGCTGCGTCCCTTGGGCTCTCACGTAGTTCCTTGCGCGAAGCCGTAAGCGCACTCTCGCTGTTGCGGATTCTTGACGTCCGCCAAGGCGACGGTACGTACGTTTCAGACCTCACCGCAGCCTCGTTAATCGAGGCTCTCGACTTTCTGGTTGACTTTCACCACGACTCGACAGTATTGGAACTATTAGAAGTCCGCAGAATTCTTGAACCCGTCGCGTGTGCGAGGGCCGCCAAACTCATTACTCGCGAACAGCTCGTCGACTTAGAGAAAATCCTCAAGATTGTGGACGAGGAGTCTTCTGTCGAGGATCTCGTTCAAGCAGATATGGAATTCCATCGCGCGATTGGTGCCGCGGCGGGAAACGCATCACTTGCCTCGCTGATCAACAGCGTCTCAGGTCCCACGCAACGGGCCCGAGCTTGGCGATTTATCACTCAAGAAGGCACCATCAGCCGCACTCTACGGGAGCATTCAGCTCTTTTCGACGCGATTCGAGTGGGCGATCCGGAACTAGCGAGTGCGTGGTCAACCATTCACATCACTGGTGTCGAGAACTGGCTGCGAGAGACCTTGAAGTAACGCAAGAGAGAAATGAGACCCGGTCTGCTAACGCTCACGGAATCATATTGTGTTGAAGTCCGCGGGAAGCGATCAACACTAGGAATAGTCTTTCGACCTCAACCGGCATTGTCCTGTCAGAAGTACGCCGTCAAAACGTCGATCTTTCACCAACAGATATCGCAAACGTTGGGGGACGCAAAGGTCTTCGGCAATTTGGGCGATCGAAGCATTGTGTCCTTGAACGGTGCGAACATCGCACTCTCGAAACTCGGTCGAGTTGGGCGTAACCATAGGTATCATCCTTGTGCGAGGGTGAGCCCGACAAGCTAGGGGTGAACCAATGCGAGGGCACGCCCCTTAGAGCGTCGAAAGACCCAAGAACTGTAGAAACGTAGTCACGAATTCCATCGAAACAGTTAAGAGGTGGCACTAGATGTCAGAAATCGAGAGTGCAGAACACGAACCGTCCGTCGGTCTTGTTGGTGCCTCCACGGTCGTGATTGGGGAGAACCTCGTTGACCTATTGGTGGACGAAACGGGCGACGTCACGGCGGTGCCCGGCGGCGGTCCCTTCAACGTAGCTCGTACAATCGCCCGGCTCGGTCAATCCAGCATTCTCTTGTCTCGTCTTTCGAGCGATGCGTTCGGTACCATCATGCGAAACGCCTTGATGAAGGACCATGTACGTCTTGCTTTCGATAGTCCAATTGAACTCCCCTCTGCTCTAGCCGTGGTCGACGCTTCTTCTTCCCCTCGCTATTCGTTTCACTTGCGCGATACCGCGGCATTCGAGATTACGAGTCGTGAAGGTGTTAGCGCTTTTCTATCGATGCCGTCGGTTGGAGCTCTCTACGTCGGCACGCTGGGACTAGTTGTTGAACCGATGGCAACCATGGCCGAGGACGTTGTTGCTGCAGCACCTTCATCGACCATCGTGGTTCTGGATCCAAATTGTCGCCCTTCGGCGACGTCCGATCACACCGCGTACCGACAACGTATCAATCGACTTCTGTCACGAAGCGATATTGTGAAGGTGAGTACTGAAGACCTCGATTTCTTATTTCCAGGGATGGGTAAGAACGAATCAGCCGACAAATTATTGGACAACGGTGCGGCAATCGTTATCGTCACCGACGGTCCTCGCGCGATCTACGCGTGCAACGCTCGTCAAGAAATCATGATCGACGTTCCAACTTGTCGTATTGAGGATACAGTCGGTGCGGGCGACGCACTTGTCGGAGGGATCTTGGCTTGGTGCGGAGCGCGCCACCTTGATCGTCAAGAAGCCCGAGAGCTGTCGGTGATTGCCGAAGGTGTTCGAGTTGCTGCAAAAATCGCCTCACTAACCTGCTCAAGAAAGGGAGCCGACCCTCCTTGGCCATGGGAGATTCAGGTGAATGGCGAAAGTTGGTTTGAGTGACGTCACTCGAATGAAAATCAAAGAATGACACGTTCGCGCGATGTCTTCGAAGCGTTCATCGTTACCAATTGGAGATTAATCCGTCGCCCGACATGAACATGGTCGAGGCATCTAATAATGATGGTTCGACCTTTAGATGGCATCTGGATGTAGGGCCAGAAGCCACGATACGACCAGCGTTAAAGCCATCTGGCAGCGTTGACATTCTTCGAGGTTTCCACGTATTGCTTTGACGGAACTTCGCCGACACGTCTATGAATCTGACGCCGTCCTAATGTTCGTACTGGTTGACACGTCACGAACATTTCCCCATAATCTTTGCGCTGTGGAGATAACTTCCGTCGTTGCGAGCGCCTATGGAGGACCGGAGGTCTTGTCAACCATCCAGACGACACTTAGTTCTCCAGAACCCGACCAGGTATTGATCGAGGTTCGTGCCGCCGGGACCAATCCCGTGGACTTCAAACTCTATAGTGGCTCGTACGGTGAGAACCCCGCGGCTCTGCCGCTCCCCCTGGGC
>Ga0207933_1000524_pt1 | contig 36615 bp, 27 predicted proteins | sample NGESurdeep092012_4_FD_184488 | JGI IMG/M metagenome (GOLD analysis project Ga0207933, IMG submission 184488) | Arctic peat soil microbial communities from Barrow, Alaska - NGEE Surface sample F53-3 deep-092012 (SPAdes) | ecosystem: Environmental > Terrestrial > Soil > Wetlands > Peat ... | reverse complement strand
CCGACCTCAATCCCATTGAACATCTCTGGGCCGCCTTCAAGACCCGCCTCCGCAAAGACCTTTCCACCGCCGTAAACCCCTTCCTTTTTATCGCCAATATGTCCCAATGTTATTGTTAATTGCTATATCACGGTAGCCGACACAAAGGGGATAAGTCGTTTTAGAGTTATCGAGAAGCCTGAATATGGGGACTTGATAACAGATTCGATTAACCGTTGTAAAATAGGTGTTTGAGGAACTGGCGTTTTCATAGATTTAATTTTTATTTTGAGGTGAAACAGAATTTTAGAATGTCGAAACAAATTTATTACATATTCATTGCATGGGTCATTTGTAGAAATACTATTACAACACAAAGCTCCTGTCAACAGAATTTTTGACATTTTTTGCGAACTGGAAAATTTGGATTTAACGTTTGAAAATACCCATTTATCTGATTTTATGCTGAATATTTGTATTATTTGTTGATTCTGACAAAATGATTTATCCAAAAAACAACAATCATAGAAATATATTTACAAAATCAATAAACTGCATTACAGTATTTTGAAGCCGAATGAAAAATGTTTTAATTTATTTCATCCCATGGACTTTGCAAATTTGTATGTTTAAAAAATCATCTGTTGCTTTGCTTTCTGTTCGTTTTAATACGTCGAATAGCATTTCAAAATTCACGTTGCTGGCAGTGGCATTATCTATCTTTATCTCAAGTTCATCTCACTGTGCCCCCAGCCCATTTCTTGCAGCTAATGGCCATGATATCCGCAATAATTTTGGTCAAGGCGATGCTATTCCCTTGCGCGGTGTGAATTTGGGTGGCTGGTTATTAATGGAAGGGTGGATGTGTCCCATGGATTCATCGGGATTGGCGGATAATTACTCAGTAATCCAAACTCTCGACAGTCGTTTTGGAGTGGCCACCGAACAAAGCCTGATCAAGACGTATCAGAATACCTGGATCACAACCAACGACTTGGATAACATCAAGGCGCTGGGCATGAATTATATTCGCCTGCCATTTTGGTGGGGAGATGTCCAGACATTAGACGGCACCTGGCGGCCTGATGCTTTTGCGCAAATGGACTGGGTCGTCACTAACGCATGGCAACGGGGAATTTATACGCTTATTGATTTCCATGGTCTTCCAGGAGGACAAAGTTCATCCGACGATACCGGGCGAGCGAATCAGAATCAATACTGGACGAGCAGCGCCTACCAGAACCAAACATCCCTGATCTGGTCAAATGTAGCAACACACTTTAGTGGCAATCCAGCCATATTGGGATATGACCTGATCAACGAACCTATCGGGGCGCCAAGCCAAGCGTCCCTCTGGTCTGCATATAATAACCTATATAAAACGGTTCGTGCCGCTGACCCGAATCATATCATTATAATGGAGGGAAGTTGGAATGGGACTGGAACCGATGGCCGGCAATTGAATTGGCAATGGGATGTTTTGCCGCCTCCAACCCAATACGGTTGGACCAACGTAGTCTACTCGATGCACGCTTATCCCGGTGGCGCGCCGGCGGCTGAAGTGAACAAGCAGGTCAACGACTTTAACAGTCATCAATCATGGAATATCCCGTGCCTGATCGGTGAATTCAACTGGGAAGATAATACTGCATCAGACTGGCAGTATGGGACGCAGCAGTTCGATGCCAACAACATGAGCTGGTCTCACTGGTCTTACAAGGCTATCTCCGGCGGCGTGCCCAACTCTTGGGGCATCTACGATCCTTTTGGCACCTGGCCTTCCAAACCAAATATCCAAAGCGATTCTATTAACACCATTTCCAATGATTGGTCTCAATGGAAGACGAGCACTGCTTTTAGGACGACCTCATTTCTTATACGATATTTGGGAGCGCCGCTGGCCGTTGCGGATTATTACACCAACAATGGGACAATGACCATTGGCGGCAATTCGGGCGTGCTGGCCAATGATCAAGACATTAATATCGGCCAATCTGGAATCAGCCTAACTGCTATTTTAGTCAGCAATCCTACGAATGGCCACTGTCTCTTGACCCAGATGGTTCATTCACCTATATTCCAAACACTGGCTTCAACGGAATAGATACATTTGAATATAAGGTTTTTGACGGATACGTTGATTCCGCGAACATTGCCACAGTATCTCTTGTCATTTCCAATAATACCGCAACTCCAGCCAGCCAGACAAACGCCGTGCTTAACTTGACCGATAATAAAAACGGAACGTTCACGATTAACTTTGTTGGAACAGTTGGGGTAACTTATTATGTGCAAATGGCTACCAACCTTACGCCACCAGTTAATTGGCAATCCGTTCTCGGCAGCACCAATACCGTGACGGACAGCAATGGCGTTTGGTCTTTCACCTCAACGAATTCCGCTCCGCAAAGTTATTATCGTTCAGTTATCGCACCTCCATGAATTGTAAAAAGTAGGGAAGAACCCGAAGGAATCTTTTACCGGCAATAAAATCGAAAACGCCTCGTGACTTCCAAGCCAAAAAAGCGAATAAATTTTCATTTATTCGCCCGTCCAGAAATCCATTGGTGAACTTTTATCAATTTCTTTCTGCCATTCTATTTAAGCAATGACTTAACTATTTGTTAAACAATCTTTGATTATTGATTGTTATTCATCCCGTTATTCGCCCCGTTATTCATATTTCCAGAAGAAGGCTGGCTGTTGTTATTCATGCTGCCATTTTCGGGTTGATCTTGGCCATTTGGGTTCATGCCATTGTCGTCGGAGCGGCAACCGGTGACTGCCATGGCCGCAACTGCGAGTAGAAGGAAGGTTTTTTTCATAAGTTACTTTAGTTATTTTTTAGTTGATCCGTTGGTCAATAACGTCCATGCAAACAATATGCCACGACAGTTGGTATTGAATATTCAATTATTTCCAACATTTTCGGTTAGTCTCGAATTTTGAAGCTGGCAGTCTGCCAAATAAAAGAAATTTTCAATTGCAAAATGCAAGAGCATTCAATTCCAAACTGGCGCAGACGCGAACTAACTATGGGCGCCGAGTTGCAATCGTGAGTCGGACTCCAGCATGGTTTTCAGGTTCGCCCAATTTGCTTCGTTCATTTCGCTGAAGGCGTTCAGATAAACGGCGACGGTTTCCGCCGGATATTTTGCCAGCAGCATTTCAATGGCGGATTTCAATTTCTCATCGTCAATCCTTGCGGGCAAATCGTCCACCACCCCGTTTTCATTTTTAATGCCCAGTGCGTCCATGAATTCGCCAAGCATCGGGCGATGTTTTTTGACGAGCCACGCGCGCAAAAGTCCGCCGGCGGCGGCATCCAATCCGGGACGCGAAAGCACGGAGATCATCGAAGCGTGGCGTTGCGGACGCGGCTGACGCTCGAGATAAACCGGGCGCACGCGCAACGCGGTGGCGACGCCGTTGACCGTGGCCTTGTAAGCAGGCTTGTCCGTTTCGTAGGCAAAAGTGAGAATTTCGTTCGCCAAAGCCGGCGACATGAAACCAAAAAGTTCGTGGGATGTGAGCATGATTAAATCGTGATGACGGAAATCTTATTTTTTTTTGCCAGTTGCGCGCAAGTTTCTTGTTCAAGCAAAAGCGTCTTGCCGGATTCGATGGCGAGCGCGGAAATTTTCGCCGCCGCGCAGGTTTCGAGCGTTTGCGCGCCGAGACACGGAATATCAAAACGCAAATCATGTTTTTCTTTTGCGACTTTAATGGCAATCGCGCCGCCGTCCTTGCCCGCGAGTCCGCCGCCGCGCGCGAGGCATTTGTCCGTGCCTTCAAATCCTTCGACGGCCAGCACCGCGCCGTTTTTTACGACCACCGTTTGGCCGATTTCCAAACGCGAAATTTCTTTGGCGATGCGAAAACCAAAATCCACGTCCGCTTTTTGTTCGGCGGAAAGTTTGGGGCCGAGGGAAAAATCTTTTCCCGGCATGAGCGGCGCGAGCCACGGCGTCGCCTCGATCAATTCCACGCCGTCCTTTTTCAATTCATCCGCGATCGCGCCAAAAATCGTGTGCGCGTTTTTTTCCTTGAGCCGAAAGAGCATTCCCATCGTGCGTAAATCCGGGCGCAAGTCATAAAGATTTTTCGGCGCGATTTGTCCAACCATGACGCATTGGGAAATTCCGCGTTCGGTAAAAGCGGAAATCATTTTTGAAAGTTGTCCCACTTTTAGCCAAACCATTTCATCCACGAATTCGGCGAGCGCAGGATCCGTTTCATTTTCAAAAGCGACGGCGACCAGTTTTTTTACGCCCGCCGCGCGCGCCTGCCGCGAAAATTCCAGCGGCAAAGAACGGTTGCCGGCGATGAGGCCGAGAGATTCGCGCTTGGTTTCCATTTGCCACGGAAGAATGATGAATGGAGAATGCAGAAACAAGGCGGAAGCGTTCCGGTTGTTTTTCAACTGCTTCATTTCTTTATGTCTCATTTTGGAACAGGCTTGTCTCATTTTTTGAAAATCAAAAATTGCGGCGCAAAAAGTGAATGATTTCAGCCCTTACGGACGGTTTATTATTTTTAATTCTTGGCCTGCAACCTGCTTTCCATCCGCCAATGTCATCTTACGAATCTATCTATAAAAAAATGGCGTCGCCCGATCACACCCATCTGAAATGCCTGCCCGATCTGGCTCAAAAATTTGATCCGGCGCGACATGTCGCTCCGATTGTGGCGCATGAGTTAAATAATATCCTGACCATCGTGCAAGGTTACGCCGACCGCCTGCTGTTGCGGCACGCGGAGGATGCCGCGTTGCAACCGCATTTGAAATTGATTTCTGAAGCTTCCCGCCGCGCCGCCACCATCATTCGCGATGCGACGCCGCCCAACGCGAATGAAACGTTTCGGCGACATCGAAATTCCTGACGTTCCAATCTTCACAAAAATCAGCCGTTAATCCGCTTTTCCCAGGCAAAACCATTTTCAGTTGGCGATTCGCTTTGACGCTGCGCGTTTCCTCGCGTAACGTTTTCGTTCTATTTTCGAGAAATCACCATGATGGGTTTGCTTAAAAAACTTTTTGACCGGAATGAACGCGAAGTCCGGCGTTTCTGGCCGCGCGTCCGTGAGATCAACGAGATCGAAACCGGGCTGCAAAAACTTTCCGACGACGAACTGCGCGCAAAAACCGTCGCGTGGAAGGACGAGCTTTCAAAAATTTCCGACCAGGATGAACTCGCGCAAAAACTTAATGAAATTTTGCCCGAGGCGTTCGCTGTCGTAAAAAACGCCTGTCGCCGGATGTGCGGCCAGGAAATTTCCGTGCGCGGCCAGCCGCAAAAATGGGAAATGATTCCCTTCGACGTGCAACTCATCGGCGGCATCGGTTTGCATAATGGAAAGATCGCGGAAATGGCGACGGGCGAAGGCAAAACGCTCGTCGCCACTTTGCCCGTTTATTTGAACGCGCTGACCGGACGCGGCGTCCACGTCGTCACCGTCAACGATTATCTCGCCGCGCGCGACGCGGAATGGATGGGCGCGATTTACAAATTTCTCGGCCTGACGGTCGGCGTGATTTTGCATGATCAATCGCCAAAAATCCGGCGCGAGCAATATAACTGCGACATCACTTACGGCACGAACGCGGAATTTGGTTTTGATTATTTGCGCGACAATGGCATGGCTTCGCGCAAAGAAGAACAGGTTCAGCGCGGCCATTATTTCGCGATTGTGGACGAAGTGGATTCGATTTTGATTGATGAAGCGCGCACGCCGCTGATCATTTCCGGTCCGGCAGTCCACACGTTTGACGAGCAATACGCGCAATGGAAACCGCTCGTGGAAAGTTTGGTTCGCGCGCAGCAGCAATTGTGCAACCGCTTTTTGAAAGAAGCGGAGGAGTTGATCAAAAAATCAAATCCGACGGACGGCTCGAATGTCAAAAATGCCGCCGAACTCGAACATGAAATCGGTTTGCTTTTGTTCCGGGTCAAAACCGGGCAGCCGAAATCCGAAGGGTTAATGAAAATTTTGGAGAATCCCGAATACGCCGGAATGATGAATCGTGCCGAATTGGATTTGCACAAGGATCAAAAGAAAATTGATCTGTATCGCGAGAAGGAAGAATTGCTGTTTGCGATTGACGAAAAAAGTCATGAGGCGGATTTGACCGAAAAAGGCCGCAATTTTGTCAGCCCGAAAGACCCGGACGCTTTTGTGCTGCCGGATTTGACGACGCAGTTGCACGAAATTGACACCGGCGAAGAAACGGACGCGCGCAAACGTCTGGAAGCCAAAACAAAATTGCAGGCGGATTTTGAAGCGAAGGCGCAAAAAATTCATTCCATTTCCCAATTGCTCAAGGGGTATTCGCTTTATCAACTGGACGTGGAATATGTCGTGCAGGAAAACAAAGTCATCATCGTTGACCAGCACACGGGACGTTTGATGCCCGGACGCCGCTGGAGCGACGGCTTGCATCAGGCCGTTGAAGCGAAGGAAAATGTCGCGATTGAACGCGAGACCCAAACGCTGGCGACGATCACGATCCAAAATTATTTCCGGCTTTATACCAAACTCGCGGGCATGACCGGCACGGCGGAAACCGAGGCGCAGGAATTTTTCGACATTTACAAACTCGGCGTGCTGACGATCCCGACGAACAAGCCGAACATCCGCAAAGACGGGCACGATTCGGTTTATAAAACGCGGCGCGAAAAATTCAACGCCGTCGCCGCCGAAATCAAAACGTTGCACGCGCAAGGCCGGCCCGTGCTCGTCGGCACCGTTTCTGTCGAGACCAGCGAAATGCTTTCGCGCATTTTGAAAAAAGATGGATTGATCCATTCCGTTCTCAACGCGAAATATCACCAGCAGGAAGCGGAAATTGTCGCGCGCGCCGGCCAGCGCGGCGCGATCACCATCGCCACGAACATGGCCGGTCGCGGCACAGACATCAAACTTGGCGCGGTCGTCGCGGAAGCTGGCGGCCTGCATGTGCTCGGCACGGAACGCCATGAGTCACGCCGCATTGACCGGCAGTTGCGCGGTCGCTGTTCGCGCCAGGGCGATCCGGGTTCGTCGCATTTTTTTATTTCACTCGAAGACGATTTGATGCGGTTGTTCGGTTCGGATCGCATTGTGAAATTGATGGAAAAAATGGGATTGGAAGAAGGCCAGGAATTGACGCACCCGCTTTTGAACCGTTCGATCCAGCAGGCGCAAAAGCGCGTGGAAGGTCATAATTTCCAAATCCGCAAACGCACGCTCGAATACGACGACGTGATGAACAAACATCGCCAGGTCGTCTATGAATTTCGCAACGACATCATCAATTCCGACGACGTGCGCGACCGGCTCATGGACATCATGGAAGAAGTGGTCGTGGAAAAAGTGCGGGAATTCACGGCCGATTCCGACCATGGCGAATGGAAAGTGCGCCAGCTCGCCGACTGGGTGAATCTGAATTTCCCGATGGGTTTGCCTGAAGCGGAAATTGTCAAAGCCGCCGACGCCGGCACGGAAAAACCCGTGAGCGGTTCGCTTTACGACGGCTTGAGCGCGGCGCAATTTGCCGTCGCCAATTTTATTTCCGAAGGCGTTCGCAAAGCTTACGACATCAAGATCAGTTTTGAAAATCCCGATGCCTTGCGCGAAGTCGAGCGTTTCACGATTTTGAGCGCGATTGACAAATTGTGGCAGGAGCATCTTTACGAGATGGACAGTTTGCGCCACAGCATCGGCCTGCGCGCCCACGGCCAGCGCGATCCGCTGCTCGAATACAAAGCCGAAGCGTTCAGGATTTTTGAAGAGCTGATGGTCAACGTGAAAACGGAAATCTGCCATAACATTTTTCGCAGCGCGTCTTCCATGATGGCGTTTGAAAATTTCCTGAAAAATGTGCCGCAACAGACGATGCACCAAAATGCGAGCGCGTTTGGCGGAACGACTACGGCAAGTTCGGGCGGGGCCAGGCCGAGCGATGTCGTCAGTGAAGCGGCGGCGGCGACCGAAGCGCAGGCCAAGACCAAACCTCTCCGCACCGGCCCAAAAGTGGGCCGCAATGATCCCTGCCCTTGCGGCAGCGGCAAGAAATATAAAAATTGCTGCGGGCGGTAAACATTTTCCAAAATAGAAAAATTCGTGCGATTTGCCGAATGAATTTTTCATTTTTGAGCCAGATTATTGTTGACTTTTTTTTCTAATCAGTCATCATTTAATCATCTGAATCAGTCGTTCCGATCAGAAGGAAGTCAGTCACTAACCAAATAAATTCGATCAATCTTTAATCACTATGATTGCTTCAATCATTTTCCATGCCCGTCGTCTGTTGCCGCTCGGGCTTTTGGCTTTTGCACTTTGTGTTTTTAGCTTATCCGCCCGCGCCGGACTGACGGTGGATGTGCATCTTTATCAAAACAATGGATTTTTTTGTTTTCCCCTGTTAAGCACGAACACGGTGACACCGAATGACCCGTCGAGTTCATATTTTGTCACATCCCCTTCTGGAAACATTCACGGCGAACTGGATGCCGGCTCCACTTTCTCGCAGGCTGGCAGCGGTGTTTTCGGCACTTTGGATTCTCTCGTTCAAGAGCTCACCAACGGTAACTGGACGTTGCTGGTCACCAACAACACTTCGACCAATCAATACTCGTTCACGATCCGTGTTGCAGGTGTGACGACCAATATATTCAGCCCCGTGGCTGTCACCTTTCCCGCCAATGGAGCAGTTTCTGTCACGAATAATCTCACCTTTGCCTGGCAAGGGCCGGCAAACTGGCAGGGCACACTGACTGTCTCTGAAAATTTCATAGACACGAACGGCAACAACTTTGGCGAGGCCTCGGCGAGCCTGCCAGCGGGACAAACCAACTGGCCCAGCCCCGCGATGTTGCCGGATGGCACGAATACCTTCCAAGCGGATTACCAGAGCAATGCGACGGCGATGGTCATCGCTTCGACTCCGACGAATGCTTCGCAATCGCTGTCCGGCTGGGTTTCCACCGCCACGCTCGAAACCTATGACAACTCCCAATTCATCGTCGGCACGCCCATTGTAAATGTTTCCAGTGGCGGCCATACGCTCGTCGCGCATTACACTTTTGATGACGCGGGCAGCCTCGGCACGGATTCGTCCGGCCATGGGTTTAACTTGGATTACAGTGGCGGCCAAAATGGTGGCGGAACTGAAGCGACCACTGATTCCAAGGCGGGCGGCGGAGCGATTGATTTCTTTAGGAATCTTTCTGATGGGAACAGTGCCGGCTATTTAGGTTGGTCGTCGTCAACGCCGCCGGCGGTGCTGTCTGCACTGGCCGGAAGCTTCTCGATTTCCGTGTGGGTCAATACCACGGATAGCGTCGGCTCTCAAGGGGATTATGCGTTTAATGGTGCCGCCATTATTTCAGCGGATGTCAATGGGATTGGCAATGACATAGTGCCTGTCGCTCTGACGGGCGGCCAAGTGGCGTGCAATGTCGGCGATACCACAGATGGATATGATGACACCATTAGCTCCGCCGCGACAGTGAATGATGGCAACTGGCATCATGTCGTCGTGACCCGGAATCAGGCAACGGGCGAACGAGACATTTACATTGACGGCACCATGGACACGTCCGACATTGCCACCACCAATCTGCTGAACGATTCACAATTAGCGATCATTGGAGCGATTACGGATGGTTCCGATCCCGATCCGAGTGATGGCTTTTACTACGCCGGTTATAGCGGTAAAATGGATGATCTGCAGATTTACTCCGGAGTTTTAAGTTCCGCTGAAGTAGCCAACCTCTTCAACAATCCTGGCACAACCGCGCCGAATGCAGGCGGCGGCTTGGTGGTGCATTACAACTTCGACGATGGCGACAACTTGGGCGCGGATACTTCCGGCAATGGTTATGATTTGGATTTCAACGGAGGTGACGGCGTAACTTTGAGCAGTGATGCGAAGGCAGGAAGCAGCGCGGCGAATTTCGACGGCGGCAGCTTCTTCAGTTACACTTCAACTCCCGGCGCAGTATTAAATGCCCTGGCCGGCGACTTCACGCTTTCGCTTTGGATAAAGACGACTCAAGACAATGGCAACGACGGAGGCGAAGCCTGGGCTGGCGCGGGATTGGTGGCGGCGGATATTCCTAGCTCAACCGATGACATCGTCCCGGCTGCTTTGGACGGACGTGAAGTCGGCATCAACACCGGACCGGACGACGATACTTTGAATTCCGTGGCGGATGTCAGCGACGGGACTTACCATCACATAGTAGTCACCCGCGATCAAACCACGGGCGAAAAACAGATTTATATTGATGGAGTTTTGGACAATTCCGATTTTGCTTCCACTGATTTGTTGAACCAGCCGGTATTAGTGGTCGTGGGCTGTGCCATTGACGCTTCCCAATCCAATCCAGCCGACGCCAGTCCCAGCCAATTTTATCAGGGCTTGATGGACGACCTTCAAATTTATAACCGGGTTGTGACTCCCGATGAAGTGACTTTTCTTTTCAACAATCCCGGCGCGACGCTCACTGGCTCCTCCAGCACTTCACCACCATCTCCGGTGGACGTGAGTTTTCAATTGGAAATTGACCGTGATCAAGATCCCACCCTTGGAGATATTTTTCTGGCTTTTCCCTCGTTTATTTCAGTCAGCCCACAACCCACTACCATAAACAGTGGGACATCGCCCAATGGGGATTTCAGTGTCTCAACTTCCCCGTCAGGCGGCAGTTCAAGTTCAACGATATTCAACTCGCTGGATCAAGTCCTCAACGCGATCACCAACGGTTCATGGACGATCTCCATCAATCAAGGCAGCCCGACCCAGCAAGTGTATTCGTTCCAGATTTCCGTCAGCGGCCTCGACACAAATCTGCTCACGGTGGTCAAAATTTTCTCCCCGGCCAATGGCGCCGTCAATGTCGCCCTCAATCCCACGTTTTATTGGATTGGAGCGTCTAATTATTCTTCGCTGTCCGTTGACACAAATCAGAGAGCATCTGTGAATCTGGCGATCACCGCCACTAATTGGCCGTCGGCTCCGGTCTTGAATTACGGAACCAACCGTTTCGACGTGAACTATTTTTCGAATGACTTCCCCGGCCTCACGTTCACCACGCCCATGGACAATGCTTCTAACTCCGTCAGAACCTGGACCACCGTGGTTAATTTGAAAGTAGCGGCGGCGTCAGTCTTTGTCGTCGGAGCGCCCGCACCGCTGCCCGTTCACCTGGTCAACTCTCAAAACAACGGCGACAATTTCCGGTTCTCCTTCCAAACGCTGGCCGGACGGCCGCACACAGTTCAGGCGCGAACCAACTTGACCACCGGCGCTTGGATTGACCTGACCAACTTTGTCGGCGATGGCTCGCTGCGGCAATTCAACTTCCCTGCGACAAATCCGCCCGTCCGATTCTTCCGCGTGAACACACAATGATTGAAACGGACTATTTAACAAAAAAAGGCGGCCAGTTAGCTGGCCGCCTTTTCGTTTAATTAAAATTCCGATGACTCACATATTCGCGATGATGTTGTCGCCGAACGCGGAGCATTTGATTTCCGCCGCGCCTTCCATCTGGCGCGCGAAGTCGTAGGTGACGCGCTTGCTGCCAATCGCGCCGTTCAAACCTTTCAAAATTAAATCCGCCGCTTCCGTCCAACCCATGTAGCGCAGCATCATTTCGCCGGACAGCACAACCGAGCCGGGATTCACGACATCTTTATTCGCGTATTTGGGCGCGGTGCCGTGCGTAGCTTCAAAAATCGCATGGCCGGTGATGTAATTGATATTTCCGCCGGGCGCGATGCCGATGCCGCCGACTTGCGCGGCCAGCGCATCGCTCAAATAATCGCCGTTCAAATTCAGCGTGGCGATGACATCAAAATCCGTCGGGCGCGTGAGCACTTGTTGGAGTGTTATGTCGGCAATCGAATCTTTGATGACGATGCCCGCGCCGGGTTTGCCTTCGGGAATTTTGCACCACGGGCCGCCGTCAATCTCCACCGCGCCATAACGCTCTTTGGCCACTTGATAGCCCCAGTCGCGAAACGCGCCCTCGGTGAATTTCATGATGTTGCCCTTGTGGACAATCGTGACGCTTTTGCGTTTAGTCGCGATGGCATATTGAATCGCGGCATGAATCAGGCGAATCGTTCCGAGATAACTGACCGGCTTGATGCCGATGCCGACATCCACCATTGCCGGACGCTGCGGCGCGACCACGTTGAGGAACTCCTTCGTGGCTTCGATTGTTCCAAAACGGATTTTTTTGAAATCTTTCGGAAATTCCTTCGCGATGAAGTCCAAAACTTTTTGCGCTTCGGGCGTGCCGCCCGCGTATTCGATGCCTGCATAAATGTCCTCCGTGTTCTCGCGGAAAATCGTCATGTTCACTTTTTCGGGATGCTTCACGGGCGACGGCACGCCGGTGAACCATTGCACGGGACGAAGACAAACATACAAATCGAGCATCTGGCGCAGCGCGACGTTGAGCGAGCGGATGCCGCCGCCGACGGGCGTGGTGAGCGGGCCTTTGATGCCGACGAGATATTCCCTGAACGCGTCCACGGTGTCGTCCGGCAGCCAGTTGTTGAATTTTTTGAAACTTTCTTCGCCGGCGAAAACCTCGAACCAGGAAATTTTCCGTTTGCCGCCGTAGGCGCGTTGCACCGCCGCATCAAACACGCGCACGCTCGCGGCCCAGATGTCCGGGCCGGTGCCGTCGCCGCGGATGAACGGCAGGATGGGATTTTCCGGAACGGTGAGCTTGCCGTTTGCGATGGTGATTTTTTCGCCGGCGGGCGGGGTGCAAGTGGTATAAGCCATAAGTCAGTTAAATTTTAATTCCTTCTGCAAAATGAAACGGCGGAACGCGTGAGAAATCAAGAACAGAAAACCAAACTGAAAATTATTTGAGGTGCTTGGACGGTGGCAGGCGACGCTCAAACTTCAACAATTCATTTTCCAAACGGAGGGCAAGATTTTCCATTTCGTGCCGCTGATTGTTTGCCAGAAGTTGGACTGAAAGCGCCAAGTCCCTCAACTCGCTGCGCATTTGGGCAATCTCCGCCTTGTTTTCGCGCGTGGCTTCGGCCAGCGTCAGCAGGTTGGCAAAATAATCCAGCAGCTTTTTCCACATGGTCAGATGGTTTTCAATTCCGCCAGTATTTTCCGCGTTTGCAAGCCTAGTTTTTCAATCTCAACCTGGTCTTTTTTCATCCGGCGGAAAATCTCGCGCAACGACTTGTCGCATTTGTCAATCGCGGCTTCGATTCGGCTCACCTCGCTGCCGGTCAATTTGATGTCCAATGTCTTTTGCATGATGAATGTATAACGCAGCCGGACGAGCTTGGCAAAATCTAAAATAGAATCACGGGGCCAGCCGTTCGCGGTGGGGTTGGTGGTCGCGGTTCCAGCGGCTCAAGGCGGCGTCGCTGGTGTCGTTGAAAAGAAATGGCGGCGTCGCGATTCAACGTGGCCGTCGCAAAATACCACGTTGGCTTTGCCAGCCACGGAGTTGGCGAACGATAGTAGCCCACGGTGCAACCGTGGGATAAAACGACAAATGAATCAAGCCGCGTAGCGGCGAAAGAAAATACGCCAGCGATTTTTCTGTCGCTCCTGCCGGAGCTTTTTCGGTTGTGAATCTTAAACCCACAGCTCGCGCTGTGGGCTACTATCGCGCGCTGCTCCGCAGCTCTGACGAAATCACGGAGCCAGCCGTTCGCGGTGGGGTTGGTGGTCGCGGTTCCAGCGGCGCAAGGCGGCGTCGCCGGTGTCGGTGAAAAGAAATGGCAGCGTCGGCGATTCAACGTGGCCGTCGCAAAAGACCACGTTGGCTTTGCCTTGGTGACGTAAATAGCTTTTGTAAAAATCATACGTCTCGCTACGCATAAATATCAAACCGTCGCTCTCGCCAATTGCCATCATGTCACTCGGCGCGATTACTTCTGATTCGGCAATGGGAGCAATCACAGCAAGTGTGTTTGAGTTTTCGGAATAATGTCCTAGCAGACCAAGCGCATTGGTCAAATTTCCAACCGGAAGAACACCAAAATTATTATAACCGTATGAAAATCGCCATGCACCGGCTGGATTTCGCGGCCATTGCGCTGACGGGCAGCGCCAGATACCTGTTTCAACATAATTGCTTGGCGGTTTTGAAATTCCGAACCCTTCAATTTCTAATTGACTGAACCAAGCACTGAATCGGTTTTCAATATACAAAGGATAGCCGTGATCGTTCGACAGGATTACCTGTAAGCCGATACCCAATTGATGTAAATTGTTGACGCATTGAATTTGCTGCGCCCGTTTTTTGGCTTGAGAAATTGCCGGAAGCAAAAGCGCAGCAAGAATTGCGATGATGGCGATGACAACCAAAAGTTCAACCAGCGTAAATGCGGGTTGAACTTTTGGCCGTAGAATTTTCATCAGGCCACCTCAACCAGCCGCGTCACTTTCGCCGGGGCTTCGCTGAATTGCGCCTTCACTTTGGCGACGGTGTTCTCGACGGACAAGCCGTATTTCTTGCGGAGTTCGTCCTGCGACGAGGCGTGCTCGATGAATTGATCCGGCCAGCCGATGCGCACGACGGGCGTCGTCACATTTTTTTCGCTGAATAGTTCCAGCACCGCCGAGCCGTAGCCGCCCATCAGCACATGGTCTTCCAGCGTCACGACGACATCCGCCGCGCGCCCGAAAAATTCCGTCGTGCCCGCGTCAATCGGCTTGGTGAAACGCGGATTGATGACGGAGACATCGAATCCTTCCGTAGAAAGCTGCTGCGCCGCCTTGCGCGCGATGGTGTTCATCGGCCCGAGGCCGAACAACGCGACTTTCTTTTTTCCGCTGCTGGAAAAATTCTGGACGACTTGCGCCGTGCCGATTTCGAGCAGTTGCGGTTGCTCTTTGATCGGCACGCCTTCCGCCGCACCACGTGGATAACGGATGAACGTCGGATGATTTTGGTGTGTCGCCGTGAACATCATGTCCGCCAATTCGTCCTCATTTGCTGGCGCCATTGCGATGACGTTCGGGAAACAACGCAAATAGGCGATGTCAAACAATCCGTGATGTGTCGGGCCATCGTTCGCGGAAAGTCCGGCGCGATCCATGCAGAAAATCACCGGCAAATCCTGCAAACAAACGTCGTGATGAATACAATCGTAAGCGCGTTGTAGAAACGTGGAATAAATCGCCACGACCGGATGAAATCCCATTGTCGCCATGCCCGCCGCGAAAATCACGGCGTGTTCCTCGGCGATGCCCACGTCAATGTAACGATCAGGCATCGCTTTTTCCAAATGCTTCAAACCCGTGCCGCTCGGCATCGCGGCGGTGATGCCGACGAGCCGGTTGTCGCGCTGGCAAAGTTTCACGAGTGTCTGTCCCATCACGTCCTGATAAGCCGGCGGCGTGTTGGGTTTGGCGGCGGGCGTTTCGCCGGTCTTCGCGTCGTAAGGCCCGAGGCCGTGAAATTTTTCGGGAAATTTCAGCGCGGCTTCAAAGCCTTTTCCCTTTTGCGTCAAAATGTGAATGACAATCGGATGGTCGCAGGTTTTCGCAAATTCCAGCGTGCTGATGAGCAGCGGCAGATTATGTCCGTCAATCGGGCCGAGATAACGCATTCCCAATTCCTCGAACAAAATTGGATTGCCAAAGCCGCCGCGCCCGTCTCCGCCAAGCGCGACTTCATTTTTTTGATGCAGCCCGACGCTCAACGCACTTTTGAAACCTTCCTCGGCTTTGTGCGCGAGCCGCAGAGCAAGTTCGCCCTTCGGCAACCGGCGGAGAAAATTTTGAAAATCCCGCGCAAGTTTATTGTAATGCGGATTGGTGATGAGCTTGTTCAGGTAATTGGAAATCGCGCCGACGTTTTTGGCGATGCTCCATTCGTTGTCGTTGAGAATGCCGATGAATTTTTTGGTCGTGTGGCCGATGTTGTTCATCGCCTCAAAAGAAATTCCATTCGTCAACGCCGCGTCGCCAAAAATGCAGACGACATTTTCGTCCGTCCCTTTTTTGTCACGCGCCGCCGCCATGCCCAGCGCGGCGGAAAGCGCCGTGCCCGCGTGACCCGCGCCGTAGCAATCGTGCGGACTTTCCGTGCGCAACGCAAAACCGTTCAGGCCGTCCGTCTGGCGAATGGTGCGGAAACGATTTTTGCGGTCGGTCAAAATTTTGTGGACATAAACCTGATGGCTCACGTCCCAGACAAATTTATCTTTCGGTGTGGTAAAAACTTTGTGCAACGCAAGCGTCAATTCCACGACGCCAAGATTGGGGCCGAGATGTCCGCCGCCTTTGGCGAGACCGCCAATAAGTTCCTCGCGGATTTCGCCGGCGAGTTCCTGCAATTGCGGCAGCGTAAGCTTTTTGACGTGCTCCGGCCCGTCCACCATGTCGAGATAACGATTCATATTAAATATAATGAAGAAGTAAGAATGAAGAATGATGAAACAACAAATCCGCGCGCCTCGCGCGCGCAAATTTTATTTCTGCATTCTTCATTCTTCATTCTTCCTTCAAATCCATCGCTTTCAATTTCATTTCGCCCGCCGCATTTTTTTCAAGTTGTTGGATTTTCAATTCGGCATCGGCAAGTTTCTCCTGGCAAATTTTTACGAGCTTCGTGCCTTCCTCGTATTTCGCGAGCAGCGTTTCCAGCGGCAAATCGTCGGACTCCATCGCCTCGACGATGCCTTCAAGATTTTTCAACGCCTCCTCAAACGGCGGATGTTTGGCGGGCGCACTTTGTCCCGCGCTCTTGGATGAATTTGCCACGGAAAAAAATTAAATCAAAAAAACGTTAGCGTCCAGCATGGAGTGGGTCGGGAGCCGTGGATAATCATCGCCAGATCAAATCAATCCCCAACGACTGATAAGCCTGGTCGAGGTGATTCAAATAATCTGCCGTAAGATTTGCCGGAACCGAGTCTGCCAGCGAGCGATATTCGTAATCCATTTCCAGTTTCACGCCAAAATTTTTCACTTTCATCTGATAAAAGAACGCAGGATCGGAAATCGTTTTGTTCTCGCCGTGCACCGTCGTGCCAATCGGCAGCATCACTTCCGTCTTCAAAATTTTGTGCGCGGGAAATGGAACCTCCAGCGGCATCGTTCGATCTTCATCCACCGGTTTTTTGAACAAGCCGGAAATTTCCAATGGGAAAAATTCACAGTGATACGCGCCGCGATTTTCCGGGCGCGTCCAGAAATTTTCGATGGTGTAATTTTCCGTGGTTTGAATCCTGTTTCGCTGCTCATCGTCCGCGACCACGAGCGGCAGCGATTGTTTTATTCCGGGATAAATTTCGGAATAAAAGCGCAAATAACTTTTCCCCAAATCATCGCGCTTCGTCGTTGCCAGTTCCGCGCGCAATTCATCCGCCGCCGCGCCTTTCGCAACGGTGACGATCTTCAATTGCGCCGGCTCCGTTTTTTTGCCGAGTTGAAACGTTTGCGTGATTTGCATTGGCGGCGGATCGGTGTCGCGTGGAATGACCGACAGCGCAGTCGTTTGCGGGCTTACCACCAAGCCTCGCTCAAAATCAGGCGGCGGAAAATCGGACAAAGTCCCGCGCTGATAGCTTGCGGTCGGGTCGAGCCAAAATGTTTGATTGTTCAGCCGTACCTGCGCGATGACGTGATCAAACGCCAGTGGCGACGGCTGCCATTGTTCAATGCCGCGCCCGAGCCGGCTGTTCACCAGTATCGGATGCGCTTTAATGTCAAGCGCGCGCAAAATCGTCACGAACAACAAAGTCTTGTCCTTACAATCGCCGAATCGCCGCTGAAACACGACGGATGGGTTCGCCGGCTGGTGCGAATTTTTTCCGATTTCAATTCCAAAATACCGGATCTCGTCCTGCACAAAACGAAGCGCCGCCAAAACTTTTTCGTCATTTTGAGGAAGCTGCCGCCACTCGGAAATTTTTTGAAGCAGTTCCGGTGAAAGCGGCAAATCATTTTGAAATAATTGCAGCGCCCATTGGTTGACCTGGCTCCAGCTTGAAAATTCGCTCAATTGAATCCACGGTTCCGGCTCAAACCATCCGGGCAGCGAATCTTCGGCGCGCAGCGCGGGAATATTTTTCCCATTCCAGGTATATTCGATGAAATTCGTTCTTTGAAGCGCCACGGGCATGAGCGCGGAGCCGTGATTTTTTGTAAACAACTTCCGCTGCGCCGGCCATAAAACCTGCATCATCAAATGCTCCACCGGGTCGCTGAATTGCGCCGGCAGCGCGTCAAAAAAAATCCCCGCAAACACCGGATTTGAACCGCGAATGGAATACGCGCAATCAATGATGTCGCCGACGCGGATGTCATTGAGCACGAGCATCGCCGTTTGGTCTCCTTCAAAAACGTAGTCATCCAGATCGCGCTCCGGCTGGATGATTTTTATTCTCTGCAAATCCAATTGGTCGGAAAATTTCAGGCCTCGCCAAATTCTGATCCAATGAATATTCAACGATTGGTAGGCCGGATTAAAATCAATCGCAACATTCGCGCCATTTTGGACTCCGGCCAGACTTAAAATCTGCCGCACATTATGAAAAAAAGTTTCGTTTTCTGCCGCGTTGATTTGCCGCTCAACCAAAAGCCAGTGTTGGTCATCGCCCGCTTCGGCCTTGAACGTCGCGGGCAGCCGTTCAAAGAAATGCGGCGTGACCCATTTCGCCGGCGGCGAGACAATCGGCGTTGAATTGGATGAAATGTCCGCCGCGCAAATCCTGAATGCGAAAAGAAAAATTCCCCATGCGAGAAATTGAAATGCTTTTGAATGAATGGCGGCCCGTGACATTTTCACAACAGTTTTATTTGTCGAAACCTAAATTGAAAGCTGCAAAATCCAGAACATTCAGGCATCGACTTCAAATTTTTTCCGCGCGGCTGAAAACTTCGCCTTTCGCCAATCGCGTTTTCAATTTCTGTCCCGATTTGATTTTGGCTGCGTCGCGCAAAACTTTTCCGCTCGCCGCGCCCGTCGTGATGGAATAACCGCGCGCCAAAACCTGCTCCGGCCCGAGCAAATTCAGATGCTTCTGGATTTGCCGCAATTGTTCGCGCCGCAATTTCAAAAATTGCGACGGCCGGATGCGATGCAATCGTTCCGCCAGATTTCGCAGAATAATTTGCGAATGCCGCGTTCCCTGTTTCGCGCAACGCGACAAACTGTTTTGCAAATCGTCTAATCGCTGAATCCAGTTTTGAAATTTCCGTCGCGGATGAACTTGCGCCAACCGTTGCGCGTTTTGCGCCAGGACAAATTTTTTGTCTTCAAGTTGTCGTTGAAATAATTGGCGCATCCGCTCGCCGCAAACCGATAAAAATTTACAGCTTGAAAAAATTCCTTCCGTGATGATTTCCGCCGCCGCGCTCGGCGTGGCTGCGCGAACGTCCGCGACAAAATCCGCAATCGTAAAATCAATTTCATGGCCGACCGCCGAGACAATGGGGATCGCCGATTCAAAAATGGCGCGCGCGACAATTTCCTCATTGAACGCCCACAAATCTTCCAGCGAACCACCGCCGCGAGTGACTAAAATAAGTTGAAGGTTGAAGGTTGAAGGTTGAAGGTTGAATTCGTTCAGCAAACGAATGGCGTTGGCAATTTCGCGCGCCGAGCCGTCGCCTTGAACACGACAGGGAACCAAAATAATTTCCAGCGACGGATTTCGCCGTTGGACGACGTGCAAAACGTCGCGGATCGCCGCGCCGGTCGGCGACGTGATTAGACCGATGCGTTGCGGAAATTTTGGCAACGGACGTTTTCGTTCCGGCGCAAACAAGCCTTCCGCCGCGAGTTTTTGTTTGAGTTTTTCAAACTGGATTTGCAGCGCGCCGACGCCTTGCAATTCCACGGCGCGCACGATGATCTGATAATTTCCGCGCGCCTCATAAACGGTCACATCGCCTTGCAGCAGGATTTTTTGCCCGTCGGCAATCAGTTCACGATGCGGAACTATTTCACCGCGAAACAAAACACAACTGATCTGTGCATTTGAATCTTTAAGCGTGAAATAAATGTGGCCGGAACTTTGCGCGCGTAAATTCGTCACCTCGCCGCTCACCCAAATCTGGCCGATTTGTTTTTCGAGGAGCCGCCGGATTTGTTCCGTCAATTCGCCAACGGAAAAAACTTTTCGAGTTTGTTCCGTCGGGAACAATTCGCCGAAATCCCACTGTGATTTGACGGGTTTGCTCATTCGATTTCAATTACCACCGGACAATGGTCGCTGCCCAAAACTTTCGGCAGAATAAAAGATTTTTTCAGACGCGGACGCAGCGATTTTAAAATCAAAAAATAATCCAATCGCCAGCCGACGTTCCGCGAACGCGCGCCGCTGAAAACGCTCCACCAGGTGTAATGTCCCCCGCCCTTTTCAAATTCGCGGAAGGTATCGAGAAAACCGGCATTCACAAATGCGGTAAAACCATTTCGCTCTTCAATCGTGAATCCGTGGCTGTGAACGTTCGCTCCCGGATTCGCCAAATCAATTTCCGTGTGCGCCACGTTGAGATCACCGCAAAAAATCACCGGCTTTTTCTTTTCCAAATTTTTCAGGTAGGCCAGAAAATCGCGATCCCATTTTTGCCGATAATCGAGCCGCGACAGATCGCGTTTGGAATTCGGCACATAAACGTTCACGACAAAAAAGTCGTCAAGTTCCGCCGTCAGCACGCGGCCCTCCTTGTCATGCTCAACCATTCCAATGTGCGGCGCGACGTTGAGCGGTTTGTTTTTAATGAAAATCGCAGTGCCGGCGTAGCCTTTTTTTTCCGCGCTGTTCCAAAACGTCGTGTAATGACGCGGCCAAAGCTGCTCCACGTCGTTCGCGCTGCATTTGATTTCTTGCAGGCACAGCACGTCGGGCTTTTCCGCATCAAGAAATTTCAGAAAATTTCTCTTCAGCACGGCGCGCAGGCCGTTGACGTTCCATGAAATGAGTTTCACGACAGGAAAGTTACCGGAAACTTCCGGCGAACGCCAATCGTCTTGAATGAGGTTAAAACGAATCGGTCATGAAATTTTTCCGAAAAATATGTTTGGCAATCCTGATTTCGCTGGCGCATTCGCTGTCCGCGCAAACGAACGCGTTGCCGCCGTTGCCAATCATTATTCAGCGCGCTTTGGATCGCGCGGCTTTGGAAGACGAAAATGATCGCGAGTTCAATCAAAATTATAATTATACACGCATCCGGTTGACGGAATTTCACAATGCCAAAGGCGAGTTGATCAGCCGCGAGGAAAAACGCACGGACGAAGGCGCGGCCAAAATCAGGCGCAAGCCGGCCGTTGCAACTGAAGCGGACGAAAAAAATGCGCCGCTGTCTGATACGCATTCCAACATTCACGGCAAGATGCTCCATGTGAAAGATTATTCGCTGACAAATTTGGTGAGCCGCTTTCAGGTCACGCTCGCCGGGCGCGAAATGGTCAATGGCCGCTCCTCGTTCATATTGGATTTCGTCCCGCGCAAAAATTTGCCGGTGCATTCTTACAAAGATAATTTCATCAACCAAGCCGCCGGGCGCGTCTGGGTGGATGAATCGGATTATGCGATCGCCCAGGCCAATGTTTATCTGACGCAGCAAGTAAATGTGCTGGGCGGAATTCTGGGCGCAGTCTGGAAATTCACTTATTCCTTTGACCGCGCGCGGACGCCGGAAGGTTTTTGGTTCGCGCGCCATGTGGACTGGCATCTCGAAGGCCGCGAAGTCATTTTTCATCGCATCGTGGATTATCACGAGCAGAAAATTGACGGGAAAAAAGTTTCGCTGCCGGCGCGTTGACGCTAACGGCACAAACGACTACTTTCCTTCAATCGAATGATTGCCAATGTCGCCAAACAAAATTCTGCGCAACCAAATTTTCGGGTCGGCGATGAACGCCTCGTCAAATTGACCGAGAATGCGGCGCGCAAAGTTTCCACGTTGCTGACGAAACAAGGCCGCGCCAATGGCGTGCTGCGCGTGGCCGTCGTTGGCGGCGGCTGCTCTGGTTTGCAATATAAAATGGATTTGCAGGATGCGCCGGCGAATCGGGACATCCTCGTCGAAAGCGGCGGCGTGCGCGTGGTGGTGGATCCCAAAAGCGCGCTGTATGTGACCGGGAGCGAACTGGATTATTTGGACGCGCTCGACGGCGGTTTCAAAGTGAAAAATCCCAACGCCGCGACGAGCTGTTCCTGCGGCGAAAGTTTCAGCGCGTGAAAAAAATTAAAAAGGAAAAAGGAAAAATTAAAAAGTTGTGGCGTTAAAATTCCTTTTGCATTTTTAATTTTTAATTTTCAATTCGTCATTGTGCCTGATTACTTCGCTTTGTTTAACGAGCCGCGCCGGCCGTGGTTGGAGGCGGATTTGTTGAAACAAAAATTTCTCGCGCGATCCGCGAATATCCATCCTGATAAAATTCATTCGGCAAATGAAAATGAAAAAATTGTCGCGTCAAAAAATTTTGCAGAGTTGAACGCGGCTTACCATTGTCTCGCCGAACCGAAATCCCGCCTGCTGCATTTGCTCGAATTGGAAACCGGCGCGAAGCCAAAAGACATTCAGCAAATTCCAACGCCGCTCGCGGATTTATTCGCGGAAGTCGCGGGCGTTTGCAAAAAGGCGGACCATTTTCTGGTCGAAAAGAACCAGACAACTTCACCTTTACTACAAGTCCAATTTTTTGAGCGCGGACAAGATTGGATTGAGCAATTAAATTCGCTGCAAAAAAAGTTGAACGAATTGCGCGAACAATTTTTGATTGAGTTAAAATCATTGGACGCAAAATGGATAGGAGACGATGAAAATTCGCGACGCGGAATTTTGCCGAAACTGGAAGAACTTTACCGGCTGTTCGGTTATTTCAACCGCTGGAACCATCAAGTCCAGGAGCGCCTTGTTCGATTATCATTCTGATCCGCCGCCGTAAAATTTTATTGATTCACCGGCGGGGATTTGCCTTCCCGCAACGCGGGTAACCAAACGTTGTAACGGCGTTTATTGTAAAACGCCTGCGTGCCGTGTTCGTCTTGATGGCCGGATTTAGGCAAAATGACAATTTCCTTTGGCGAATGGATTTGGCTCACGGCGGCAAGCACGCTCGATGGCGGACACGTTTCGTCGCGCAATCCAAGGCCGACCAAAATCGGACATTTAATGCGTCGGGCAAAATTCGCAATGTCATAATAACGGCTCGCTTCGCGAACTTTTTCAGGATCTTTGCCGTCGGTATTAAAATACCATTGCGGCCAGCCGGGGGCGCGGCCAATTTCGGGCGCGAGCGTATCGCCATTGGCGGGCACGAGCGCGAGCGCCGCCGTAAGGTCATTCGGATGGAGTCCAGCGATCATCACCGTTTGCTGGCCGCCTTGACTGTCGCCCATCACGACCAGCGTTTTGCCGTTCCAATCCGGGCGCGTTTTCAAATATTCAATGGCGCGATAACAGGATAAATACATCCGCAAAAAATAACTCGTGTCGCGATTGTCGTTGCCGAGGGACCAATAATTTTTTAACGGCCCGGCGAATTGATCTTGGTAGAACGATTCCGGCTGATCAATCGGCAAATCATGCGGCTCAATATCCAATGCCAGCCAGCCTTCCGCCGCGCGGTCAGTCACCCAACTTTTTTGCAACCCATAAACGCCCGCCCATTGCACGATGAGGAGCGCCGGAAATTTCCCGTCTTTTTTCGGGCGCGCGATTTGTCCGTGAAGGTGCGAGCCGCGAATATTGTCCATCGTGATTTTCCAATACTCCACGCCGGCTTTTTCGCCCTCGGCTTTTTCAAGCTGCGGGTGGGTGGGAATTTTTTTCAATTCTTCCAGCTTGGCTTTCCAGAATGAATCGAAATCTGCCGGCGGCGAAACTGCCGGGGTAATTTTATCCGGCGCGGCCACGGCGCCGCCAACGGCGCGGTCAAAATTATTTTCCGGCTGCCATTTGACTTCCACCAGCATCGTATTCGGCGCGGTGAATTTCGTTTCCAGTCCGGCGATACCATTTGTAAAATTCAAATCGCCTTGTCCGACCTCCGTCAGGCCGCCGCTTTTAAGAGCATACTGTGCGGCGGGCGCGTTCGACGCGCCTTTCCATGTGACGGTCCAATGAACGGTATCGCCGACTTCATAAATGCCATTGGTCCGATCCGGGGCGACGACCATTTGTGCGCGACAGACATTTGCCGCAATCAAGGCAAGGAAGGTAAAAGCGGAAACGCGAAAATATGTGGATGGCATGACGCGATTATGCAAAGAAGCCGCCGTGATACCAGAATTTAATCAATGGTTGATCCCTGAAATATGGATTCTTAAATTCAGCGTTTAGCTGCCTTCCGCTTGAAAAGCCAGAATGCTCAAGGGCGGCAGGCAAATTTCCGCAGAATGATTTTGACCGTGCGATTTATGTTCATGCGCAAAAACTTCGCCGTAATTTCCCTGGTTGCCGCCGCCGTAAATCCCTGCGTCACTGTTCAAAACTTCGCGCCACTTTCCGCCGCGCGGCAAACCGAGGCGATAATTTTTTCGCAAAACGGGTGTAAGATTTAAAATAATGGCGATGGGATTTGTGCCGTCGGCATTTTGGCGGACGAAGGATAAAATGCTGTTTTCATTGTCGCTGGCGTCAATCCAATAAAAACCCGCATAATCATAATCCGCCTGCCAGAGCGCAGAATTTTTTGCGTAAAGTTTATTCGCGTCTTCGACAAATTTTTGCAGGCCGCGATGAAACGGTCCGGCGTCGAGCAGCCACCAATCGAGCTGGCCGTTTTCATTCCATTCGCTGCTTTGTCCAAATTCGTCGCCCATGAATAAAAGTTTTTTGCCGGGAAAAAGCCATTGATAACCCAGCAGCGTGCGGAGATTGGCAAATTTTTGCCAGTCGTCGCCGGGCATTCTTCCGAGCAATGATAATTTTCCGTGAACGACTTCGTCGTGCGAAAGCGGTAAAATAAAATTTTCGTGATAATGATAAATCATCGCAAACGTCAAATCGTTCTGATGATATTTGCGATAAACCGGATCGTTCTTGAAATAGTTCAGAGTATCGTGCATCCAGCCCATGTTCCATTTGAAGGAAAAACCGAGACCGCCGATGTAAGGCGGGTGCGTGACTTGCGGCCACGCGGTGGATTCCTCGGCGATGGTCATGATGCCGGGAAATTCCGAGTGCGTGATGTGATTGAATTTTTTCAGGAATTCGATCGCTTCAAGATTTTCGCGTCCGCCAAATTGATTGGGAATCCACTCGCCCGCCTTGCGCGAATAATCCAGATACAACATCGAAGCCACGGCGTCCACGCGCAGGCCGTCAATATGAAAACGGTCGCACCAGTAAAGCGCGTTGGCGACGAGAAAATTGGAAACTTCGTTGCGGCCAAAATTAAAAATTAAAGTTCCCCAATCCTGATGCGCGCCTTTGCGCGGGTCTTCGTGTTCGTAAAGCGCGGTGCCGTCAAATTTCGCCAGCGCCCATTCGTCGCGCGGAAAATGCGCGGGAACCCAATCCACGATGACGCCGATGCCGGCTTCGTGCAGCGCGTTGACGAGAAATTGAAAATCGTCGGGCGTGCCGTAACGGCTGGTCGGCGCAAAAAAGCCCGTGACTTGATAACCCCATGACGGATAAAACGCGTGCTCGGCCACCGGCATAAATTCCACGTGCGTAAAACTCATGCGCTGCAAATAAAGCACGAGCGGTTCGGCGAGTTCGCGGTAGCTCCAGGATTCGTTCGCGGATTTTTTGCGCCAGGAGCCGATGTGAACTTCGTAAATGCTCATCGGCGAACGCAGAGCGTCGCGTTCGCGGCGTTTTTTCAGCCACGCCGAATCATTCCATTTGAATTTTTTTGTGTCCCAAACGATGGCGGCGTTTTTGGGCGCGACCTCGAAGAAAAATCCAAACGGATCGGTGTTTAATTTGACTTTGCCGTGCGCGTCGCGGATCTCGAATTTGTAATGTGCGCCCTGCCCCACGCCAGGAATGAAAATTTCCCAGACGCCCGACGCGCCGAGCAAGCGCATCGGATGAAAGCGCCCGTCCCAATGATTGAAATCGCCGACGACGCTGATGCGCTGCGCGTTTGGTGCCCAGACCGCGAAACTTGTTCCCGGCACGCCGTCGGGCGAGCGCAATTGCGCGCCGAGTTTTTCGTAAATTTTGCGCTCGTCGCCTTTGCCGAAGAGAAACAAATCGGATTCGCTCAAGGTCGGCAGAAACGAAAAGGCGTCGCGCGTGCGGCGAATTTTTCCGTCGTGCGTGGTGACGACCAAATCGTAGGCATAAACTTTACTGACCGCTTGGGTGACGCCTTCAAAAATGTCGGTGTTGGGAATGCGCGCGAGTTCGATTTTTGGTTTGTCTTTTTCGTGCGTCGGCTGGATTTCAATTTTTTTGGCGTCCGGCAAAAAGGCGCGCACTACCAGGCCGGATTGGTCGCCCAGCGGGTGCATTCCCAAAAGCGTGTGCGGCGATTGATGGATGAGTTCCGTGAGGCTGTGAAGTTCGGCGGGCGACAAAATCATGCGCTGTCAATTTAGCAGAATTTTCCCGCAATGCGAAATTTTCTTCTTCGCCAAACTAAAGTTTTTCTAAAATCCCTTCAACCTGGGCCGCGTGCGAACTTAAATTTCCTTCAGTCCAAATCACAAAATTTGACCGCGCGATTTTTTGCTCCACCGGCATTTGCGCGGCGATGCGTTGTTCGATTTGTTCCGAATGCCAGCCACGCGCGCGCAATCGTTCGTCTTGAGATTTGGGAGAACAGGCGGCGCAAATAACTTTTTCAAAATGCGCTTCCGCGCGTGTTTCATAAAGCAAAGGAATAACGACAATGGCCAGAGAACAATTTTCGCCACGCCAGGCTTCGATTTGGGCAAGCCACGCTTCGCGAATAGGCGGATGAAGAATGGCTTCGAGTTTTTGGCGGGCGACGGGATCTGAAAAAATAATTTTTGCGAGTTGGTTGCGATGCAGTTGGCCAGCGGCGGAAATAATCTTATTGCCGAAGATTTTTTTGATTTCGGCCAGCGCAGGCTTTCCGGGTTGGACGAGTTGCCGCGCGAGTTCGTCGGTATCCACGACCTTCGCACCGCGCATCTTAAAAAAATCAGCGGCGGTGGACTTGCCCATGCCGACTCCACCCGTCAGGCCGCAGACTTTCATTAAACTTTATGGCGAAGTTATCACCCGATAGAAGCGGTGCGGATAACTGTTGGCGGCGCTGTCCGTAAAGGTCATGGAACCGAGGTTGGTATAAATTGGCGTCCAATTTACAAGGTTGGTGGAAGCTTCTACGATATTTGTTTCTGTGGTTGAACCAGAACCAGTGAAGTTAAGTTTGAATTTGCCGTTCGTCATCATCGAACCGGAAACGACCGTATTGGTCGCACCGCCGCCGTTCTGAACCCAGCGCAAATGGTTTCCAAATTGGCCGTTCAAAAATTGATCCGCAGAAAGAGTTTTAATCGTGGGATTAATGGTGGCAGACATAAAATAGATGGTCAAATTAGGATCAATTTCAATTTCGTTTGTATAGTCTGACAAGGTAGATAAATCGAGATTACTTACATATAAACCGTTGGCAGTATTTAAGCCGCTGAAATGGAAAAGCGGGGTAGAAAATCCATTGGTATCACCTTGATTCAATTTCAAGGTGCCAATGGCTACATTATTCGAGTAACCGGCAAAGGTGGCTCCAAAATCGTGCGCCGCCCAGATATGAGTCACAATATTTTGTCCCAAGGCAGTGTCCGTAATGGTCGTGCCAAGCAAATCTCCCGTCGTCGGTTTGAGGTATAAGTTAAATCCACTCTGGCAGCTAATGGCGTTGGCTGAGCCTGCGTCAGAAAGGGAATTGGTCACGGTGAAATCAATCGCACCGCCGGCGAATAATGTAGATGAATCAATTCGCAACGAATTCGCAAAAAATTGAATGTCGACAGTGGCAGCAATTTCAGCATTCGCCACTAAACCCGTCTGGCATGATGCCACAAAATTAGCGCTGAAGGCTTCATTGGTGCCTCCGTTTATTTCGAGATAGTCGCTATTTATGGTCTGTCCTGCAGCAGAAATTAATCCGTGATTCACAAAAGCCGCATAGTTGGCGGCGCGGTCATCTCCAAAGTGGGCGTCGTCGGGTATGGTGAGATGGCCATTGTTGGTGAAGAATCGCAAGTTCGGAGCAATGGCGCTATTCCAGTCTTGGAGGGTGCCGGATAAAAAAAGCGAGCCTTGAATCGTCAAGCTTTGTCCGTCAAATAACAGCGAATTGGCAACATTCATGGAATCACTTACGATCATATTCGTGCTGTGCAGAATCAAATCCTGAACTGTAACCGGACGAATGGTTGTAAGCCCGCTGGCGTCCACAACAGTTATCGCAATATCAACTTCAGTAACATTTGTTATATCAGCCTTCGTGTCGAAGGGAGCATTTGTTGCCGACGAATTCGTCACAAAATTGGGATATACAGTTACGATATAGTTAGTCCACAAATCGCTATGTTCAGTGATCGTTCCGTTTAAGCGCTGGACATCGGTGCCTGCAAGGTTGATAACATTTAATAAACCATTAGTTGATCCAAAATTGTAACTTAGATTTTGACAATCCATTACCGCCCCGACACTGCTGATTAAATTGGTTGCCTGTATGAGAATTTCAGAGGCGGCGCTTATTCGGGTCTTTGAAAGATTTAAATTATTGGCATAAATATGGATTCTGCCTGGGGCATTAGTGATAGAAAATCCGAGAGGCGGCTCGGCCGCAAGGTTATCAACCGATGCGGAATAAACATCTGCTATGCCATAAGCCACACGATTGCTAAACGTCGAGTCATAGAAAAAAATTGGGGCGGGCGGGCCCATGCCAACAAAGCCATTTGCAAAAGTGCCATCATCAGTTCGAGATATTTCTACGGTTGCCGGGCGGTAAGTAGGACTTGTGCAGGGAGCACTTGGACTTACAATTAAATTAGCGGCCAGACCTTCATTAGTAGAGGCGCCCAATGTATCAACCAGATAAATGGTATTGGTTTCCAGCATTCCAGTTACCACATTCGTGGAGATGGTGGCAAATTGCACAGCTCTCGGATTAAAAAGATTTGTAGCATTCAATTTTTGTCCAAAGCGATCCGATGGGATGATGTTGGTATCGCTGACAAGGACAAAAATCGCCTGGCGAACGATGTTTGAGTATGCGGGATGGCTCGTCGTTGTTACCAAATCTGCGTTTGTAGTAACAACATTGTTTGATCCATAATCAGTTTCCAGAGAGTCAGCTAATTGAGGAGTAATGGGGCCAATAGTTATACTGGGAGCGATTTCTCCGCATGGTTCCTGAACATTGTAAAATGTAAACGCAGCTACCGTCGTTCCGTCCCATGGCGAACCAGTCACAGTTAACTTATTGCTGACGGCAGCCTGCCAAAATTCGTCATAAATGGCAGTATCCGGCGTAAAATTGGTTGAAGTAGAGATGCCGCCAGTTCTTCCCACCAGGGGGGTGATTTCTAATTCGCTTCGGCTAAGGTCAACTTCCGAACCGTTCAAAATTATTTCGCCATTTGGCCCGGCGGCCAGCAAACCTTTATTTACAATATTGGTTGCGGATATCAATAAATAGCTGACGGTCATGGACTCCTGATTTATTAACAAGAACGAAAGATCCGAAGAGGAAACAACTCCATTGGGAGGGTTGTAAGGGCCGTTATAGAAGCTGGCCGACCAGCCGCGCCCGCCATTCGAAATAGGGCCAAGATCAAATTCCCAACCAACGGCTCCATTCATATTGCCGGTGTTGGTGTAATTCAGAGTGTCACGGGTCTCATACGGATAAGGGGCCGTTTCAATATTCCAAGTGCCGGAATTAATGAAGTTAGTCGCATCCACTTGCGGTGGAATGCCGATAATTGTGCCGTTAAAGTTGGTCGAAGAAAGGCCTGCGCGTGCGCACAAGGGAATCAATCCCAGACAAAGGAGTAGGGGAAGGCAAAACTTTTTTCCAAATGTTTGCGTTCGCTTAAAAAAATCCAGTTTCATGAAATACTTTAATTGATGGTGATGGAATAGCTCCAGGTTGCGGAGCGTGAGGCAGTATCCGTCAGTTCAATGATAAAGTCAAACGTGCCGGATTGAGTTGGAGTTCCAGAGAGCGTTCCGCCGGATGACAAGGTCAAGCCGGGAGGCAATCCAGAAGGCGCCGACCACATATAAGGCGGAGCAAAGGCGCCACCCGTTGCCGAAAAAGTAATAGTTGGATAGGGCACGCCATTAGTTCCATTTGGCAAACTTGTTGGGGAAATTTGAATTAGAACTTGATTTTCTAAATTCGCAATGCTTGTGCCGTCTGGATAAACAGTTGGGTCATTGGTAGTCTCGTCAAATGATCCCCATACAAATCCATCGACAGATGCGGTGGATTGACTTAAAGAGGCTGTTCCGACGTTCAAAAGAACAGGGCCGACCTTGTTGAAAGTTATGGTGGAAGAGGGATCAATCACTCCCGGACCTGCCAACCCAGCGCCCACATGGGATTCATCGAAAGTGACATTGCGATCAAATCGTTCTACAACGGTGTTTTGAGCTGAAGGACCCGGGTTAAGGTCTTGGGCTGAAAAAAGAATATCCGGTTGAGTAACGACGCGCTGAAAGGTCTCCGGAACGGATTTACTATTAGCTACTAACGTAATGTTGTATGTATTGGTGATCGGTTGGAAAAACTGGCCTAACAATGAATCGTAGTCGGCCCGGATGAATTTGATGTTTTCGACGCCTTCAAATAATCCGGTCGCACTATTACTGCTGGTGGTGCCATTTACAAATTCGCAAGGAGCCACCAGTAAAGTATAATTGGTGGAAGATACAATAATGTTTGTAGAGGTAATAGTTGTCGTGGAGCCATTTACATTGGTAAAAGTCCCGGAATTATTTGTAATGCTAATGATATTGGTGGCCTGGGTTTGAATGATGTTCAGGCCGCAGAAGTTAGTAGGAACTATGAAAAAATCTCCTGAAACCAGATTCGATGAAATGGTAGTGGTGGTGGTAGTGATGTTAGTGCGCATAACCCCTATCGGCTGTCCAACCGCCGGTTCAATAGTGGTTTTTTGAACCTGAATCTGGACGGGAGTATTCGTCGTAAAATGATTCGTAATGACGTTGGCAAAGGTATAACTAAAAGTGCCGTTAAAGTTTGTCGTCACGCTGGCAATCTCCAATCCGGGGTAAAGCGTTTGCAATTGGGTGGGGTTATTTGTCGTGGATGCAAATATCAGTCCTGTAAGGCTGAATGTATTAGTGGAAAATTCATCATTTAAATTTGTGTTGGTTGAGCCGCTGCCGGCAACAGGTATGCTGCCGGGCACAAGATTTTCATAGATGATATTGTTGGAACTGATAAGGTAGCGAAGGCCGGCCACATCATCTCTTGTCAAACCAGTAAAAAATTCACCCTGCAATAAAGAGTCTTCGTCCAAAGATGCGACGGGAGGATTATTTACCAATGGATCAACTGGAACCTCAAGAGCATCCGCGTTGGGCGGCGCCGCCGGAGAATCGCAAATTTCATCAATCATATAAGTATAAAGCGATCCGTTCACATAAGCAGAATATTGCAACTGATTCAGTGGACTATTGATGAAATCAAAATTTCTCATGATCACCTGATAGGTCGTTTGATCGGGACAAGTGGTATTTGGCGGCTGAAAACGATTATGCAAAGCCCAAATGTAACGCACCGGATCGGTCAAGCCCAATTGCTCCGTCATCAGTGCCAACGTCTCTGATTTCATATCAAGCAGGCTCAAGGCCTGGGCTTGATAATTGACCTCCGAACTATTCAACGGGAATTCAGATAGGTTGGTGCTATAATTATCCACGTTGGTCAAATTATTCAAAATGACGAATGCTTCATCGATGGCAGTTGATCCTTCTGATCCAAAATAATCTAGAAAGTTGGCGTCACAGGTATAATAAATCACCGGCGTATTACGGCGATATTCCTCGCCGAGATTTTTTGGTCCCACTGGAAGTGGATCAATAAAAAATGGGGGAGCACCGCTATTGTTCTGAATCGGATTATAGCCGATGACTTCCTGTTGCCAGGTGTCGTCTCCGATGTTCACCGGGCCAAGCAACGCAAATGCCCATAAGTTCTGACTGCCAAAGGCGATCAGCGCGATCCACAAAAGTTTTTTTAATGATTGTAACATACTTACTTAGTCTATTGGCGCAGGAGCAGCACACGGTAATAGCCAGATGAACTTCCACCACAGTAAATTGAATCTGTATTATCTGCCGCAAACCGGGGAGTTCCTAAATTAGTCCAAGTAATAAAATTTGTAGTGACTTGCACTTGATAGGTCATGCCCGGCTGTGTATTCCATGTCAAAAACATACCTTCCGGCGTATTCGATAGCTGAGCCATCAGCCAAGTGCTCAGATCCAACGGATTGCCTCCGCTCAAAAATATCTGATAAAGAGTGGGCGCGCCGGAAGCGACGGGGGCATTTGCGGCCGGCCAGAAGTTTGTGTGATATATGCCGCCATAATATCCGCCAAAAAATTCCGCCATCCATTCATCAGGAATCCCGTTCCAGCTTAAACCGCTCCACGTCGCGCCGCTGGCGGATGGTGAAAGCGGCGACCGGCGTCCATCAGTGGTCACATAATCCACTTGAAAAGTATTGGTGCTGCCGGCGGCCAAATCATTGGCGGCGGTCATAATCCATTGATTGCTGGTGATGAATGCCATCGGCGTGGCCGAACCATTCACATAAACTTCATAGTTGGAAACAGAAATTCCCAACAGCGGCGGCCAGGACACTTGCAGTTGAGGTTGATAAACGCCGCTGATCAACGTAAAGGGCGCAGAGACAAAGGGGGCGGCCATTGGTTGTAAGAGCGCCGAAACGTTCATATAACGCTGCGCGAACAAATCGAAATTATATGGACCGCCGGTATAACTGGACCATATAACTAAAATTTGATTTGCCCCATCGGAAGTGACCATAGGCTGAATTTGTTCACTAGCAGTCGTCGTATTCACCCGAAATTCTTCTCCGACAAGCGATCCATCATTATGCACTAGCTGCCCATAAACGCCTTCCCGGGAACCATCTTGAGCCAAGCTGGTCCATACAATTAAATAATCCAAGCCAATGGAACTGATTTGCGGGGCGTATTGGTCGCCAAAAAGATGTGAATTCACACGAACAACCAATCCGCCGGCACCGAGACTGGAAAATGGTCGCGCAAAAATATCAAGGCCATTGGTAAAATTAGTGAGGTCGCGCCCGTCCCAGACAATCATAAAACCACCGTCGGACGCGGCAGCCACCCTAGGATTTGCACATGGGCTGAAACTTGTATTAACCAAAAATTCATTGGCTTGAGCTACGCCATTGCCGTCGTAAAGTCGCGCATAAATGTCCACACTAGGAAGAGAAATGGAAGTGGCGGTAACATTGCCTGAAGGAGATCCGTATATTGGCGCGACAGCACGCTCCTGTTCCGAAACCCAAGCCACAACAAATCCGCCATTGGCCAAGGCCGCCACTGCTGGCGTGCGTTGATTGTATGAAGTAAATTGGTTGTTGATCAAAAATTCGCCGCCAATTTTTTGGCCGGTTTGGGAAAAAAGCTGGCCATAGACATCTTGCAGACTGCTTGAACTTTGCTCATCAAAACTGCTCCATACCACAATGACGTTGCCGTTGTTAAGCACGGCCACGGCGGGATTGATTTGAAAATTATTTGTGGGGACGCTGACCACCATGTCGGTGGCCGTTAAAAAAGTGCCGTCTGAATTGAGAAAGCGCGCGTAGATATGTTGAAAACCCGAGGCGCCGCCCTGCCAGACAAAGGCCGCGCCGCCATTTTTCAACAGCGCCACGCGCGGATTTTGCTGGTCGTTTGTGCCCTGCGCATTTACGCGAAACGTGCTCGCCGTGCCGGACAACGTCCCGTCCAGCCGCCGCGCGCTGATGCCGGTGCCGCTGCCATCGGTAATGTTATCCTGCCAAACTACAAATCCGCCACTGGTGTTAACAGCGGCATCGGGATAAACCTGATCGCCGGGCAGCGCGCCGATGATGGCATATTCGGTTCCGTTGGCAGCGTAATAATTGGTCTGGCCGAAAACGACCGCAGGCATTGAGAGAAATAAACTCCAGCAGAAACAGACGGCGATGGTGCGGGCGGAAAACAACATAAATGATTTGGCAGAGTATAAGGGCAAAGCAGCGGCTTGTCCAAAAAACATTTGGAAAAAGTTGTCCGGGGCGGTAAAAGCGGCCCGCCAAATTTTCATTTTGTTTTGCAAATTCATTTTCCTATATCAAAATCGCCTGTTGTCCTTGAAACGTTTCCAGTTCCGCCAGCATTCCTTTGAATCCCCATTGCCGGAACAGTTCGCCCAATCGCCCAATGTCCCTCGGTTTTTCCGCCAAATTTTCCGCGAAAAATTCGCACGCCAGATCGTCCCGCAACCGGATCAATTCCCGGTTGCGCCGCAACGTCGCGGCTGATTCACGTAAGGCGTCGCGAATTTTTTCCGATTTCACCTCGTCCAGCCGCGCCAGCAAATTTTCAACCGAACCAAACTGATTCAACAGGTCGGCGGCGGTTTTTGGTCCCACGCCGGGCACGCCGCGAATGTTGTCCACGCTGTCACCCATCAAACTCAACCAGTCCACGATTTGCGCCGGCTCGACGCCGGTTTTCTGGCGCACTTGTTCGTCCGTCCAAATCACTTCGCTTTTGTCATTGGGATTCAACAACCCGACGCGCGGTGAAACCAATTGCATAAAATCCTTGTCCGCGCTGGCAATGACTATCTGCATGTCCGTCTTCAGCGCGTGCCGCGCAAGGCAGGCGATGTAATCGTCGGCTTCCACGCCGTCTGCGCAATAACTCGCGATTCCCGCCGCCGTCAAATAATTCGTGATCTCGTCGAATTGCGGTTTCAAGTCATCCGGCATTTCGGATCGCTGCGCTTTATACTCCGGCAAAACCGCCATGCGCTCGGCACACAGGCCGCCATCCCAAACGACAATCAAATGCGTCGGACGTAAGTTCGCGCGCATCTTGGCCAGCATTTTGACAAAGCCGTAAATCGCATTCGTCGGCTGGCCGCCGGGTGATCTCAAAAAACGGATGGCATGGAACGCGCGATAGGCGTAAGCATGTCCGTCAATGATCAGCAGCCGTTCCACAAATTCTCAACTCATCAAGGAGCGGCTGGCAATGAATGCACGGTCTCAACTTTTTCAGTCGTTTCGCCGGCACCGGGCGGCTGGATCGGCACCGCAGTTTGGGCAAACGGCAATTCATCGTCCGAATGCACGCGGTTGCCGGCCGGATCAACAATCGTTGCGGTGACAAAGATCATCAGGTTCTTTTTAATTGACGATTTCGACTGGCTTTGAAAAAGACGCCCCACCAAAGGCAGATCGCCGAGCAAAGGCACTTTATCCTTGGTGCTTTGGACGCTGGATGAAATCAAGCCGCCCAAAACGATGGTTTGATTGTCCCAAATATTTACGGTGGTAACGACCTGACGCACCGTAAAATCCGGCAGGACGATGGGCAATTCCACGACATTCAAACCCGCCGTAACGCTCGGAATATTCGGGGCGCCATCATAGCCGTTGAAATCAGTGAACGACGGAATGAGCGTCAGATTAATCGTATAGCCATCGGACAAAACGTAAGGCACGACATCCAAAACGGGACCAATTTCAACTTGTTGAGTGGTAAAAGTAATGGCCGAGGTTTGAACGGCCTGTTGCACGACTTGCGCCGGCGCGGAAGTAAAAATCGTGGCCAACATCAGAACTGCGCCCACGGGCACAGACTTGGATGACGCTGTGAATTTTCTATTCGTCTTCATAATTATGAACCTTAAAAAATTTATTGAGTCACGGTGCCGGTTCCACTGACCGCCCCTTGTTGAAAGCTGACTCCGGTGACAATTGTTAATATAGTCGTGGCTCGCATCTGCGTCTGCCGTCCGCTGATAGTGACCACTTCCGGCGCCGCCAGGGTTTCGGTTCCTGTGCGCTGTTCCAAAGCGTTGATCACGACCCGGAAATTAGGATTGGTGAGAATTCCCGTTATAGTGCCAAGCGCCGGCGCGGCGAGCTGATTGCGAAGGCCGCCAGTGATAAGCTGGTCGGTGGATGAAGGCGGAATGATGGAAGCCCCGGCTTCCGGCCCGCCTGGAAACGGAATAACAGAACCTCCGGGCCCCGGGACTCCTTGAGAGGCTTCAGTTCCGCCTTGCGCTGTAACGGTAGTGCCAAATTGCCCTAAATACCAGTCGAATCCCAATGCCTTGTCGTCTTGCTGCTGTATCTCTATAAAACGAGATTTTATATGAACCTCTGGAGCTATATGGTTTAAGACTTCGATGGCATTTTCAATCGTGTCCAAATCCTGTTCCGAGGCGCGGACAAATAATTCGCCAAGCCGGTCATTGAAGAAAATGCTTTTGCCGGGAGCCGTCAAGTCCACGCCGAGCGTAGAGAAAAAATTCCGGGCCGCCAAACTGACGTCCACCGTATTATTGGTTAGGGTAACGAAACGCAAACCGCCCGCAGTTGAACTGCCGCCGCCACCACCGCCACCACCGCCGCCGCCGCCACTGGAACTGCGAAGGCTGCCTGCGCCTGGAG
>Ga0207933_1000523_pt1 | contig 36620 bp, 27 predicted proteins | sample NGESurdeep092012_4_FD_184488 | JGI IMG/M metagenome (GOLD analysis project Ga0207933, IMG submission 184488) | Arctic peat soil microbial communities from Barrow, Alaska - NGEE Surface sample F53-3 deep-092012 (SPAdes) | ecosystem: Environmental > Terrestrial > Soil > Wetlands > Peat ... | reverse complement strand
CATTGCCATTGCGCGGGCATTTTCTAATCGCCCATCTGTTTTATTTGCAGACGAACCCACCGGGAACCTTGATGCAGAAACCAGCGACAAAATCGTTGACCTTATTTTTGGCCTCAACCGCGAAGCCGGAACTACCTTGATATTGGTAACACATAATAGTGAACTGGCGGCGCTTACCCAGCGGATCATCCATCTAAAAGGTGGAAAGATTTTTTCAGATGAACCAACGATAATTAGAAAGGAACAAAAGATTGAGTGATTTTTTTAGGTCGGGACGCTTTCTTTGGCGGCCTGAACGATTATCTTAAAATGGTTCAGACCGCTAACGCGTTCCGATCCGAAAATTACGAAGTAAAAAGAAAAGATGAAAGAGGCTATAACAGTAAACAAACAAATAACCGGCAATCCTGATTCGCTTCATTTCCGCTGGCTGTTGCAAATGGCTTGGCGCGATAGCCGCAGAAGCCGTTCGCGACTTTTTCTTTTTATCTCTTCTATTATTTTAGGCATCGCCGCGTTGGTAGCTATTTATTCGTTGGGAAATAATTTAAGCGACGAAGTAAATAACCAGGCGGCTTCCTTGCTGGGCGCTGATTTGGAGATATCAGGAAACCAACCGCCAACTGCTTCTGTTCAACATATTTTGGATTCCCTGGGTGGGCGACAATCTGAACAAAGAAATTTTGCCTCCATGATTTTGTTTACTAAAACCGGCGGAACAAGATTGGTGCAGGTACGCGCGCTCAACGGACAATTTCCTTATTATGGTTCTTTGGAAACTCAACCACTTTCCGCTGCAAACTCATTTAGAAATCAACAGCAGGCTTTGGTAGATGAAACCTTAATGTTGCAGTTTGGTGCTAAACCCGGTGACTCAATAAAAGTGGGAGAAGTAACTTTTGCGATAGCCGGCAGGCTACTAAATGCGCCGGGACAAACGGGGTTTTCTTCTTCTGTAGCGCCCATCGTCTATATTCCTTTACGCTATCTGAAAGCCACCAACCTGATGCAAAAAGGTAGCCGCATCAGTTACCATTATTATTTCAAATTCAACCATGCGGTAGACGAAAAAAAACTAACCGACCAGATAACACCCACACTTGAAGAAAACGATTATAACTATGATACCATCGAAACGCAGAAAGAAGATACCGGTCGCTCCTTTGCCGACCTTACAAAATTTCTATCGCTGGTTGGTTTTATCGCGCTGTTGCTCGGTTGCACCGGCGTTGCGAGTGCGGTGCATGTGTATGTAAAAGAAAAAATAAATTCCATCGCCATCCTCCGGTGTCTTGGTGCAAGGGCTTCGCAGGCGTTTATTATTTTCCTTTTGCAGATTGTTTGTATTGGTTTTATTGGTTCTATGGCCGGGGCGGTTTTGGGCGTCGTAGTTCAACAATTTTTACCTGTTGTGTTGAAAGATTTCCTTCCGGTTACAATTGCAACCAGCATTTCGTGGCCTGCTGTCATAGAAGGAATTATTTTAGGAACAGGCATCTCTGTTTTGTTTGCTCTGCTGCCTTTAATTTCTATAAGGAAAATATCGCCATTGCAGGCATTACGCGCTTCGTTTGAACCAGCAACGTTTAAAAATGATTCGTTGAAATGGGGAATATATCTTCTCATCATTTTATTTGTGTATGGCTTTTCATGGATTCAGCTAGGCAGCTTAACAAAAGCATTTTATTTTACATTAAGTATCGTGCTGGCTTTGGCAGTACTCGCTGCCATTGCGCGTTTATTGATATGGCTTGTCAAAAGATTTTTTCCTTCTTCATGGAGTTATTTATGGCGACAGGGATTAGCCAATTTATACAGGCCCAACAATCAAACAACCATTTTAATTATTGCTATCGGGTTGGGCACAGCACTTATCAGTACATTGTTTTTTATACAATCTATTTTGCTCACGCGTGTTACGATAGCCGCGGCCGAAAACCAGCCCAACATGGTGTTGTTCGACATACAAAGCAGCCAGAAAGACAGCGTGGCCAGCCTCGTAAAGCATTTCGATATGCCGGTGAAAGAAATGATACCGATTGTAAATATGCGCCTCGATGAAGTGAACGGCATTACTGCCGACGACCTGAAAAAAGATTCTTTACTTAAATACAGACGGTTTCTTTTTACAAGAGAATACCGTTGCACCTACCGTGATTCATTGACCTCCACAGAAAAAATAACCGCAGGAAAATGGATTGGAAACGCCACGGCAAAAGGGCTTCCGCCTGTTTCTATGGAAGAAAATTATGCGAAAAGAAATGACATCCACATTGGCGATACCATTACTTTTAATGTGCAGGGCGTGATGATAAAAACCGTGGTGGGCAGTTTCAGGGAAGTGGACTGGAGCCGCATACGAACCAACTTCATCGTTCTGTTTCCTGATGGCGTGATTAACGATGCGCCGCAGTATGAAGTGATATTAACCAAAGTGCCGTCGCAACAAGTTTCTGCAAAATTTCAACAACAAATGGTGCAACACTATCCAAATGTTTCTATCATTGACCTAGCGTTGATCTTAAGTATTTTAAATTCCATCATGGAAAAAATAGGTTTTGTAATCCGGTTTATGGGCGGGTTTAGTATTCTCACTGGCATCGTGGTTTTGATATCATCTGTACTCATCAGTAAATACCAGCGATTGCAGGAAAGTGTGTTGCTGCGCACGCTTGGCGCCAGCCGCAAACAGATATTTGCTATCACCGCGCTTGAATATTTTTTCCTCGGCGCGTTGGCCGCGCTCACCGGTATTCTTTTAGCCCTCGCCGCAAGCTGGGCTTTGGCGCATTATTTTTTCGACACTTCTTTTCATCCTGATTTAATTCCTGTTTTGATCTTAGGATTAATCGTGTGTGCATTAACCGTTATTACAGGTTTAGTAAACAGTTTTGGATTATTGAACCGCCCGCCGTTAGAGGTGTTGAGGCAGGAGGTGTAGGGATTTTTTATTTTTGGGGAATAGGAATTTGAGGGTTTTGTGAGTAAATAGAAAAAAGTTAAAAATGCTTGTCATTATACATTTCCTAAATATTTTTTATCACTGTCTTAGGTCTTCATTTAAATATATTTGTAAATATTAAAGATAATCTTATGGACTTGATGATACCAAAGGATAAAGCAATAAGTATTCTAAATAATAAGTTGAAGGAATTAATTACTCCTGGATTCAATTGGAAAGTCTGGCAAAATACTACTACGATTGATATGAAACAGATTTTTGGAACATTTAGTGACCAGTCTTTACAAATTTCACATATAAATTTTATTTCGGCTTATTTACCTCCGGAGGAAACAGTTCCAAAAGGAAGAGAAGATGCTGCGGGATTATTAAAATCATATATTCAACAAATAGAAAATTATTCGCAAATAGCTGATCAAAAAATTCAGATTACCCATCAGAGTTTTGAAAAAAAATATTACGAGTTGGCAGATAAATATAATCAGAAAATAAGTGAAAATAGAACATTAGCAACAGCACTAACTTCTTATAATGAAGAGCTCGCAAATTTCAGGGAAGAACTCAGCCATTCCAAAATAGAAATCAAACGACTAGAGGATGACACACTACAATTGGAAAATATAACATTAATTAATCTTTGGAATGCAATTTTAAAACTGCCATTTAAGAGCATATGGCCAGTTATCCTTGTCTTTCTTTCTATCTTAACAGGAGCTTTTTTCTTGGGTGAATTTATTTATAGTGTTTCTCATCCAATCATCCATCCTTAATACCACCCTGAAGTTTAGGTGAAGTAAAGACGAAATATAATTTATCGCAAGTGGATATCGCCAAAAAAAAATAAGGCCGCAGTCAAGCCTACTTTTCAACTACATTTGAATGATGCAACTTCTATAAATTGTCTGAACCATGATTTATATGGTTAATAAAGATTCCCATGATTTAAAATCAATTTCTTCCTACTTCATCAAAATGAAAATCCAAAGAATTTATTGGTTTACTGTATTTTTAGTTTCTGGAATTCACAAAGGAAAGGATTGATTAAATTAAATTTAGTTTGTAATTATAATGGTGGAAGATGGCTGTTGCTAAAAAAACGATACATCTACCTAAGAATTTTTAAACACAATACCCCCGACCTGACCTTCGGTGCCGGCCGCTGCCACTTGGCGAAGCGGTCGGTACGCCTGCCGTCAGTCCGCGGTAAATTTCAATTACTACCTGCTTCATCAAAATAAAAATCGCATGAATTTATTCGTTTACTGTTCTTATCAATTATCAGCAGTTGACAATTAAATTTTTCTTTAAGCTTCCTAATAATTTTAATCCTTTCGATATATTTCCCTGACAGGTATTATGCGGTTCTTCTATAGTTCATTCTGTTCCTCAAATTCTTCCGTATAAGGAACCTCTTTTGGGCTAATAAAATTATAATAAGAGAGAATGGCACGCCGCAATTGTTCGGCCACAACAACTTTGGGATTATCCCTGCTGAATACAAAGCCAGTGCGCTCATTGGGATTATAATTTTTGGCAAATAAAATATCATAAGTATAAAAAAATCCCCATTTCCCAATGTTGAACAATGCTTTACGGCGTACAAGTATAGTGCTGAAAACTTCACTTTTTTTCCTCGTTTTAATGCCAATACAAATGCCAAATGTCCGGGTATCATCATTGTTCAAATACTTTACCAGTTGATGTTTCAATTGCAAAGCTTTCAAACTGTTATCTTCAACCTGGAAGTTAAGTTCATTAGCAGCATGCCGTACATTGATCTGGTATTTATTCAGCAGATAATTCCAGCCTTCCCTGTTTTTATCAATGATCCTTTTTATGATGATAGATTTCCAGGGAGTAGAGCATAATTGGCTGATTTGCGTTTCAAGGCAAAGGCGGCATATTTCTTTTAAAAATTGAATATTAAATAATTCATCGCGCCTGTAAATGCCCAACCAATATTTATCATTGTATTGATTAAACCCTTCATAATAAGGAAGGTTATACGGAGGCAACTCAAGGGGCACTTCCAGAGGTTTGGTAGTGAAAGTATTTGTAATTATTTTCTTATGCAATTCATCGCCACTGGCTTCATCATTATCATAAAACTGTTCTTTATTCTGAAGAATCGTTTCTTCAATACAAATCGACATTCCGGCTAAGTTTTTTGTATGAAAAAGCTCTCTCCACTCATAAACAATATTTGTCTTCGGGAAACGAATAAACAAATACCAAAAATTCGGATCATCCGGTGAGGCCGCCCAATTAATATTCCCCGTAAGCATAGGCGTAAAACTCTGGTTGGCATCACAGATATTTATCTTCAGGCGCGGGGTGTAATTAAACAATTTAAAAATTTCATGATACACTTCTGCCTTCACCCATGTATTCAAAATAAATACTTCTTCTGCAGGATATGAACTGATGATGTTTGGGAATTCTTCGTTATTAATTTCATACCCGATACCCAATTTGCCAAGTTCTGTAGTGAATAGTTCCAGGTCTTCCATTGCTATGTCAAGCAAAAGTTGCTGGCGCAAACCAAACCTGACATAACCCAGGCCTGACTTTCCGGCTGCCAGTAAAATATTGTAAAGATCTGCGGGAGGAATAATGCCTCCTTTAAAATTAATTTTAATGGTATTAATATCTTTCATATTAATCGTTCTAGGTTTGTATGGTAGTAACTAGTAACCCGTTTTTAAACTTTTCAAATATCAGTTTTTTTCAGGAATAATTGTTGTGCACTAAAGTATTATGCCATTCTTCCTGGTCTCTGGTTCATATATCATGAACCACTTTTGAAGATCCACATCATTTAATTCCAATTTCTTCATGGTTCATCAATTAAAAATCCAAAGAATTTCTTGCCTTATTGGCAAAGAGTTTTACGCAATTGCTTATATCTTACCCCAACAATAACGATTCAGTATAATTTTTTATGGATTCAGGAAAAATAACAAAACTGATCTCATTTGAAATAAAATTTAAAACACAAAACCGGGAGTAATGAGCTTCCGGCTTTGTATTTTTTAAGAACCTATGATCTAAAAAATCTGAAATTATCGTTACCTGTATTACTTTCTGCCACCGCCAATAAGAACGCCTAACTTGAGCCCTAAATAACCGCTTTTATCCTGTACAAAATTATACTCTACGCCTACGCACAAATGGCCATATTCGATTCCTCCACGAGCCATAAAGCCAAAGTTTGAGGTGGTTGGAATATCATTCGTTGAAGAAATATTATCATTAGAATTCACATTGGCATAAGTAAAGACACCAAGACCGGCACCAAGAAAAGGCCTGAGTTTCGTATTGGAAAAATAATAGTCACCGGTAGCAAGATAAGAGGCGTTTGCCTGGGCTTTACCTGTTTCGCCTTCCTCATCTACATTAACCATCGCTGCACCTTCAAGGCGAAGGCCCACAGATAGCTGATCCATTATGGCGTATTTAGGCTCGATGGCAAACAATACTCCTGCATTCCTGCCCGCCCCTTGCGATTGCTGTGGAATGGCATACCCAAGGCTTACATCTACTTTAAACTTTTTAAATATGCGGTCCCCATTTCCTTCATCCTGCGCCTGCATTGATAAACTAAAAATACATAATAACGCTGTTAGAATTGATACTCTTTTTTTCATGATTTTTAAATTTTAATTTTTATAGATTTTGTGAAGCAATGTTAAGTATTTTTCTTATAAAAAAAACACTGGGAAATTAAATTTTTTGCCTTCGATATTTCATTAAGAAAGATTAATCCCGTCGCCTAATGTTCCGACAAACCCACTTCTGGCTCAGATATGCAGGAAGGGTAAAGTGGCGTTGGCGTATCTGTGCCAATTATCTCTAAAACAGGATTTTTAGGTTTAAAAGATTACAATGATTCAATTCCAATTTCTTCCTTCTTCATCAAAATAAAAATCCAAAGAATTTATTGCTTTACTATATTCCGCATTAGTCAACACTGCGCGGAAAGGATTTAATGAAATTATTTAGCGATGCCTTAAAGCCTGCCTTCTAACTGATCTTTAACCCATTCAATATCTCTTTCTCGCCTGAATTGAAACCATTGCTCTTTTTCTTTTCCAGCATTATGGATTTGATGATTGAAGTTACCAAAAGGCTTGTGGCCTTCAATCGCCGTTATCAGCCGAATCTTAGTCGCCCCTTCGGGAAGCGAAAGTGCAAAATCTTCCATTATACTAAAACTGTCGGAAGACTCCATCTTTTCAATTTCTATATACTCAGGATTTCCAAAAATTTTATCAATGTCTTCCTTCCAAGGCCCCTCTTCATCCTCCCAATCCATTTCCGGAAACCGGTTTTCATCAGGAACAGATACCACTTCATAGGTAGTTTTATGTATAAAACATTTCATGCCGGCTTCCATTTGATCAGCAATATCATTTAATATATGCTTAGGGATTTTGGAAATAAAATTCACAGATGATTCCGATTTCCAATTATGATAAGGGTTCTGCACCAGGTTAGCATTGTAATATCTTTCGTCACCTGTTACTTCATTAGCAACCCATTCGGGAATTTCAAAAATTTCATCTTCTTCGTTCAATTCGATTTCTGCAATAATAAGGCCTTCATTTTCCCCTAAAAACTCATCCACTTCCCAGAGTTTATTTTTATAAATTATTTTATACCTGGTCTTTTCCAATTCTGCAACACAAAAATTATCGAGTAATTCTTCAGCGTCCTTTCGCGGTATTTCATATTCATATTCTGATCGCGTGGCTCCGGTAGATTCCCCTTTTATTGTTATAAAACATTTTGTTTCGGTAATCCTTACACGAATTGTTTTTTTAGGTTCTGTTACTATATATCCCTGGCGGTAATGATTCCCTTCCTGTTTTGAGAGCGCCAACCATTTCTTATCATCCACGAGGTATTTTCTTTCTATTTCTAATGCCATAGCGGTTTATTTTAAAAGTTCTTTTTCACAAAAAAAATCACACTAATTTTTGTAAAATTAATTATCAATTTCTCATCGGCAATATATGGATTTATTAAATCCCGCTTTCATCTGAGGGATTGCCATGATTAAATCCCAATTTCTTGAATGGACAGGCTAATTTTTTTTCATAAATAATGACCATTCTGTTGGTGCCCTGCTCTGTGAATCACAAATTTTTGTAAGTTCGCATTCTCTATTCTTCCCGAAACATGCTCAGGAATTTTTATTCTTTTATCAGGAACAAGCCGGTTTTCGCAGTAGGCTTTTTATTTTCCACTTCAAGTCTCCTATTTGGTATCTGGGTGGCCTCCATACCGGGAATTAAAGAGAGACTGGGCTTTTCAGATGGCAGTCTTGGACTATCATTATTGTTATCGCCGCTTGGCGCTATTAGCGGGATGGCGCTTTCTACAAGGGTTTTCAGCAAAATTTCAGTGGGCCGGTGGATGTGTACAGGTTATATAATCATTTGTGGCATCATGGTATTGCAAATTAATTGTGTGAACCGGGTTATGTTCTGGGCGTGCCTGTATTGCCTTGGCGCCGTTAGTTTTTTGAACGGTGTATCCGCCAATGCCACGGTAAACCTGATGGAAAAGAAGTACAACAAGTTTTTCCTGAGTACATGCCATGGAATGTACAGCCTCGGTGGTGCGGTAAGCGCAGGAATTGCCGCTTTATTATTTTTAGTGCACGTGCCATCACGGTGGCAAATTGTGATTATTGCTGCAGTTCTTGTCACCGTCATTTTTTCTAACAGAAAGCATCTGCTTGCAAACACTGATATCATTCATTCGCGTTCTGCTTTCAAGTTACCTTCTTCTTCCATTTTGGGTATTTCCTTCATTTGCATGGTGAGTTTTATGGCGGAAGGATGCGTGGCCGATTGGAGCGCTATTTATTTCAAGGAAATACTATTTGCACCCAAAGCATTGATGAGCCTGGGTTACGCAGGATTTTCCGTCGCGATGACTTTGGGCAGGCTTAATGGTGACTGGCTTATCAAAAAAACAGGAAGCAAGAACGTGGTAGTATCCGGAGCATTACTGGCCGCATTGGGGTTCCTGGTGGTAGTAACTTCGCCCGGAGTAATTGTGGCGATAATAGGTTACGTTATGGTTGGCTTAGGAAGTTGCTGCATTGTGCCGGTCTTGTTCAGGGCATCTGCCAACATACCGGGTTTGAGTACAGTGGAAGGGTATGCGATGGTTACTACCGGTGGGCTGATTGGTTTCCTTGCCGGTCCTTCAGTGATTGGGTTTATCTCAGAAAAAGCCAGCCTTTCAAAGGGATTATCTCTATTAATAATCATGGGCTTGCTGTCCGCTTTTGCAGCATGGCGCAATCCTTTTTTAGTAAACAAAGAAAAAGTTCAAAAAGACACACTGCTTTACGATGAGCAAATTTATTAAGTCCCAACACATGGATAGTTCCCACTTCTAACAATTACAACTTCAATCATTTCATCCTTTTTGCACGAAAATCTTTTATGTTCAACCAGATACTCAATGCAAAACATGTTATGAAAACGATTAGCGTTACATCATCTACCAGTTGAATCGGAAAATTAATTCCCGTTAATTTAAGCACCAGGAACTGAATGTATGAATTTGTATGATCAACATAACCTAGTTTTTGCCGTACCTCCCAATGCCATTGTGTGCAAAAACAATATCCCCATCCATACCAGATACCCAAAACAAACCAGGAAAAAGCGGTTAGAGAAAGCGTGACCAGGTGCCATTTTCGGGTACTTCTGAAAATCCATCCTACCATATTGAATAGGGTAAATGCGGTGTGAAATACAAAGAAAAAAATATTGAGAAACTGGTACCACATGTAATGGATGATTGATGCAAAAGTAAAAATATTGACGCATAGATTGGCAATTTGCTAATCCATAAAACGATAAATGAATCGGATTTAAATTCCTCTTTTTGGCTACAACAAACATAGATTTGGATACATCACTTGTTTTGTTTGTGCGGAGCTTTGCAGTAACAAAAAAACAAAATATGAAAATAGTATTAACAGGCTCTTTAGGGAATATAAGTAAACGACTCACCCAAATTTTAGTTCAAAACGGACATTCAGTCACCGTTATCAGCAGCAAAAAGGAAAGACAAAATAAAATTGAGGAATTAGGCGCGACAGCTGCCATTGGCACAATGGAAGACGTCGATTTTCTCACAAAAACTTTTACAGGCGCGGACATAGTCTATCTCATGGAAACACTTGGCGCCGGTAGTTTCTTCGACCAAAATATTGATTACGTGGCTGTTATTAATAAGATTGCCAATAATTATAAACAAGCTGTTGAAGATTCGGGTGTAAAGCACGTGGTGCATCTCAGTAGCATTGGAGCACACACTGATAAAGGAAATGGAATGTTGGCGTTTCATTACAATGTAGAAAACATTTTGAGACAATTGCCGGATGATGTCTCTGTTAAATTTATGCGTCCTGTAGGTTTTTACGTTAATATGTTCGCCTTTATCCCAACCATAAAAACACAAAATGCCATCGTGCAAAATTATGGCGGAGATGAAAAAGAACCGTGGGTTTCACCGTTGGATATTGCTGCTGTGATTGCCGAAGAAATGGAAAAGCCTTTTGAAGGTAGAACCATTCGCTATATAGCCAGCGAGGAAGTTTCTCCAAATGAAGTGGCCCAAATTTTGGGCGAAGCTATCGGAAAGCCTGGTTTAAAATGGCTGGAAATTCCTGACGAACAAATGCTGAATGGAATGAAAGCAGCAGGAATGAATCCGGAGATTGCGAAGGGTTTGGTGGAAATGAATGCGGGCAGACGTAGCGATGTATTGTATGAAGATTACAAACAGCACAAACCGACTTTAGGGAAAGTGAAGCTGACTGATTTCGCAAAGGAATTTGCAACCGCATTTTTTAAATCCTAGTACATTTATTGCAAGCAGTAATATTTATCAGCGAGATTTTTTAAAAACAGTATAAACGAAAAATAAAACTTATGTATACACCAGAAATAACAATAGCAGAAAACAGCAATCATCCATTGAAAGTAAAACGTTTCGGATACGGAACCATGCGCCTTACAGGTCCGGGCATTTGGGGAGAACCTGCCAACCGCCCCGAAGCATTGCAAATATTAAAACAATGCATTGAAAGCGGTATCAATTTTATAGACACTGCCGATTATTATGGTGAAGATGTAACCAACCGTTTAATAGCAGAAGCCTTATATACCTATCCAGACGATTTGGTGATTTGCACCAAAGTGGGCGGGGCAAGAAAACCCGATAAAAGTTGGATTTCTTTTAATCGTCCTGAGAATTTAAGGACCAGTATAGATAATAATTTACGTACTCTGAAAAGAGAACAAATAACATTAGTCCATTTCAGGATAATTTCCGAAGGTGGTGTGCCTTTCAAAGAATCCATGGATGCCATGTTTGAGATGCAGAAAGAAGGAAAAATATTACATGTAGGCGTAAGTAATGTGAGCCCGGATGAATTTAAAGTTGCTATGGCAATGGGTGATATCGCTTCCGTAGAAAATATGTTTGGCCATGCGCAACGCATCTCAAAACAATTTGCACATGGAGGAGAAAACAGGGGCGGCGAAGAAGTGTTGGCTATCTGCGAGGAAAATAAAATACCCTTGATTCCTTACTTCTCTTTGTTCCAATCAATGCCTAAAAAGGATGAAAGAATTTCTACCATTGCAAAAAAATACAACGCCACAGATGCGCAAATAAATTTAGCATGGCTACTGCATCGCTCTCCATGGATTTTACCAATACCAGGCACTTCTTCGTTAAAACATTTTGAAGAAAATTTAAAAGCGACTGAAATAGAATTGAGTGAAGAAGACATGAAATTTCTTGAATAAAAAATATTTAGAATTAAAAAAAAATAAAATGAATAAAAAAAATAAAATAGCTCTTGTAACAGGCGGAAGCCGTGGTTTAGGAAAGAGTATGGCAATAGCTCTTGCCAGCAAAGGCATTGATGTGATGATAACTTACCATACAAATGAAGAAGCAGCAGACAATGTTGTTTCAGAGATTCGATCTCTCGGACAAAAAGCGGTTGCTTTCCGGTTGGACACTTCGAAAACAGGTTTATTCGATAATTTTGTTAAAGAGGTAACAGCCTATTTACAAGAACAAACCGGCCATCCGAATTTCGATTTTCTGATTAATAATGCAGGAACCGCCTTATATGCACTTGCCGCAGAAACAACAGAAGAACAATTGGATGCGACGTTCAATATTCACTACAAAGGAGTATTTTTCTTAACCCAAAAAATATTGCCCTTCATTAACGAAGGCGGAAGCATTATCAATATCTCTTCAGGATTATCCAGAATGACTTTCCCGGGTTCTTCAGTGTATGCATCCATGAAAGGCGCTGTCGAAATCTTAACGCGTTATTTAGCGAAAGAATTAGGGCCAAGAAAAATTCGTGTTAACGTAGTTGCACCGGGAGCTATTGAAACAGATTTTGGCGGTGGCCGAACCCGAGATAATAAAGAAATTAATGAACGCATAGCGGGTCTCACCTCTTTAGGCCGTGTTGGTTTGCCTGGTGATATTGGCGGAGTGGTTGCCTTTTTATGTACTGAGGACGCGGGCTGGATAAATGCGCAACGCATTGAAGTTTCGGGTGGACAAGCTCTTTAAAATAAATTCTAAATTTGCAATATGGCCAACAATCAACCTTACCGGTTAAAAACTATCAGTGAATTTCATCATCTCAGGAATTTGCCGACACCGGAGCATCCGTTAATCAGCGTGGTGAATGTAGAGGACATGAAAACTTTTAGTGACGAAGAGCCGAACATTTTCGTCTATGATTTTTATTTCATTGCCTTGAAAAGAAATTGCGCTGTCAAAATGAAATATGGACAACAGGAATATGATTTTGATGAAGGCACTATGTTTTTCGGTTCCCCGAACCAGGTGTTCGGAGTGGAGCATGACAAAAACAACCCGGCAGAAAAAAAGTCGGGCTGGATGATGTTCATTCATCCTGATTTTTTGTGGAAAACAAGCCTGGCAAAGAACATAAAGCAATATGAATACTTTGATTATTCTGTTCATGAAGCTCTTTTTCTTTCTGAAAAAGAAGAGGCTGTTATGAACAATATTATAGAAAACATCCGGCAGGAATATCATTCCAATATAGATAAATTCAGCCAGGATATCATCATCGCTCAATTGGAAGTAATGTTCAATTATGCTGACCGGTTTTATCATCGCCAGTTTCTCACCAGGAAAATAACCAATCACCAAATCCTTGGTCGCATGGAAGAAATTCTTACGAAATATTTCGTAGGTGATGATTTACTAAGAAACGGTTTACCTTCTGTTCAGCACATTGCCGAAAGCCTGAACGTGTCGCCCAATTATTTAAGTGGATTATTAAAAACATTGACAGGACAAAGCACACAACAACACATTCACAATAAATTGATTGAAACAGCAAAAGAAAAATTATCAACAACCAATTTATCAGTGAGTGAAATTGCTTACGAATTGGGCTTCGAATATCCTCAATCATTCAGCAAATTATTCAAAACAAAAACCCACTCTTCACCGCTGGAATTTCGGGCTTCGTTTAATTGAAATAATAGAAAAGCAATAATTGATTTTCATAAACTCAATGGTCTATCTTGGCCAGAACATCCCCTTATTAGTTTGACATAAACTTTTCCGGAATTTTGGCTAACTGAAAGCGTATTTCGACTAAATGTTTTTTGAAATGGTTGCCCACCTTTGTATCCTAAAAAAACATTAAATAGTTAATTATGAAAGCAATAAGAATTCATGAATTTGGTGGACCCGAAGTAATGAAAATTGAAGAAATTGAGCGCCCTGTTCCGGCATCCGATGACATTTTGGTAAAGGTATTTGCAAGTGGTATCAACCCTGTCGACCGGGCAGTTCGCAAAGGCGGAAACGATTTTTTAAAGCCGCACTTAAAGTTGCCTATGACATTAGGCTGGGACGCAGCAGGCATCGTAGAAGAAACAGGCAGCAACGTTACAGGATTTAAAAAAGGTGATGAAGTGTATGGTGTTCCTAATTTTCCCGGCAGCAATGGAAGTTATGCTGAATATTGTGCCGCAAAAGAAAATCGGTTCGCAATAAAACCAAAGAGCATTTCTTTCAATGAAGCAGCAGGTGTGCCTTTGGTGGGGCTTGTGGCGTGGGCAGGTATATTTGAGTCGGGAAAGTTGAAACCGGGACAACGCATTCTCATTCACGGTGCGTCTGGTGGTGTGGGAAGTTTTGCGGTGCAGTTTGCAAAGGCAAAAGGTGCTTATGTTTTTGGAACTGCTTCTGCCGGCAATCTCGAATTTTTGCAGGAAATCGGTGCTGATGAAGTGATTGATTACAAAAACCAAAAGTTTGAAGAGTTGGTGGAAGAGATTGATGTTGTATTTGACGCTTCGCCACTTCGTGATGAAAGTCAGCGATTAAAATCTGTAATGGTATTAAAAAATAGCGGAATTTTGGTCAGCGTAAACATTGATTTTCCATTTAGCGAGACGGTTTTGCAAGCGCTTTCAAAAAAGAATGCCAAAGGTGAACTTCTTTATGGAGAAATGAATCATCGGGACTGGTTAAATGAAATCGCACAATTAATTGACGATGGCAAAGTAAAAGTTATCATCAGCAAAGTTTATCCTTTGGAACAAATTGCCGAAGCGCACAAAGAAAGTGAAACATTCCACGTTCGTGGTAAACTTGTCCTGGAAATAAGAAAGGAATATTAAACGGTATGAAGCATATTAAAACCATAAGCGAATTTCATGAGCTGAGGCAACTGCCTAAACCTGAACATCCGCTGATAAGTGTAATCGACGTTGAAACCGTTAAGCATATGCATATCGATGAGCCGATTAATTTACTGTTGGATTTTTATTTCATTGCCGCAAAAAAAGTTTCTAATTCCAGGAATGCAAGAATGAAATATGGACAGCAATGGTATGATTTTGACGAAGGCATTATGGCTTTTATGTCGCCCAACCAGGTTTTTAGTGTTGCTCTTGATAAGGATAAAGAAATAAAACAATCAGGGTGCGTGCTGCTCATTCATCCTGATTTCTTATGGAATACAACATTAGCAAAAACCATAAAGCGATATGATTTTTGGGATTATTCAGTAAATGAAGCCTTGCTTCTTTCTGAAAAAGAAGAAGCCACAATCAACAGCATTATTCAAAATATTAAGCAGGAATATCATTCCAACATTGATAAGTTTAGCAAACAAATTATTATTTCGCAAATTGAAAGTTTGCTCAATTACGCGGAAAGATTTTACCATCGTCAATTCATCACACGTGAAAAAGCAAATCATCAAATACTCGACCGTTTGGAAAAGTTAGTTAGTGATTATTTTAACAGCGAAGATTTAATTAACAGAGGCTTGCCTACTGTTCATTACGTTGCTGAACAATTGCATCTTTCTCCTAAATATTTAAGTAGTTTATTACATGCATTAACGGGACAAAACACACAGCAATACATTCACGATAAACTGATAGAAAAAGCAAAGGAAAAACTTTCCACCACGGAACTTTCAGTGAGCGAGATTGCTTACGAATTGGGTTTTGAACATTTGCAATCATTCAGCAAATTATTCAAAGCAAAAACCAATTCTTCACCGCTGGAGTTTCGGGCTTCGTTTAATTGAGCAAGAATGAATATCAGCTAACAAACAAATAATTAGGTTTTGATATTCGAAAAATAACGCACGATTCTCATTTTGGTTACAATGTTCCTTATTTCAGCTACACATACCGTATTTCCTCTTTTGATCTTTGCATCATTGTTTAATTAAAATAATTACGTTATGACAGATCAAAATGAAAGCATCGCAAATGTTGTTTACAAAAAAGAAAAAGTATGGTTTATTACGGGTTCATCCAGGGGGTTTGGGCGAATATGGACTGAAGCAGCTTTGGAACGTGGCGACAAGGTAGCAGCGACGGCCCGAAAGTTGGAAAGCATTGCCGATCTAAAAGAAAAATACGGCGAAAACGTGTTAATACTTCAGATGGATGTTACCCAACCCGGTCAAGTAAAGTCTGCTGTGGAAGCGGCCTACAATCATTTCGGCAGGTTGGATGTTGTTTTCAATAATGCAGGATACTCTCTTGTGGGAACGATTGAAGAAGCAAGTGCAAATGACATTCGGGCTCTCTATGAAACGAATGTACTTGGGCCGGTTTCTGTGATCCAGGCCGCATTGCCTTTGTTACGCAAGCAAGGAAGAGGACATATTTTGGGCACTTCGAGCGGTCTTGGCCATGTGGCATACCCGGTGATTGGTTATTACGCCTCTTCCAAATGGGCTTTTGAAGCTATCTATGAAAGCCTGGCCGCTGAAGTAAAACAGTTTGGTATTGATGTTACTATTATTGAGCCGGGAGCTTATGCGACAGAGTTTGGTAGCCCGGACTCTTTAAAGTTTGCAAAAAGCCTGGATGAGTATAAGGATCTTAAAGACCGGTTTATCGGAAGCATAAGAAACCTGAAACAAGGGGATCCGAAAGCAACACCGGAAGCGATCTTTAAAGTGGTGGATACCGAACAGCCTCCGTTACGCTTATTTTTAGGCAGCTATAATTTGCCTGAAATTAGGGAAGTTTATGCACAACGACTAAAGACCTGGGAAGAATGGGAAGCCGTTTCTAATTCGGCACAAGGATAAACTTTCGATTCCAGACAACCGATATGTATTTTTGTATCGGTTGTCTTTTTAATGCTTTGTTAATAGATACTGTTATTATTTTTACGAAATGCACTATTGACTTAGCTTTCATAAAATGTTTATGAAAACATGGGACACTTATAAAATAGAAAAAAATGAAAAAAAATGAGCACACCCCTCAAAGATTTATATCTCTGCCAGATGCATTAAAGACTTTAGGTTTGCCAGATCCTCAGCATCCATTGATTACGTTGATTAACGGCATAGACAAGCCATTGGATACACAACTTCCCATACATCGTCATGTGCTGAATTTTTATAAAATATCTTACAGGCCTTACCTGGGCGGCACCTTTAAATACGGGCAGACGCATTTTGATTTTAATGACGGAGGAATGATGTTTGCTGCTCCCAACCAAATCATTGGTAGTAACGAGGAGGAAAATGATACCGTTGAAAATGATTGTATCAATCAGCAAATCACGTTATTGATACATCCTGATTTTTTGTTGAATTATCCATTGGCCAAAAAAATCAAACAATACAACTATTTTTCCTATGCTACTAATGAGGCCTTGCATTTGTCAGAAAAGGAAATAGAAGTCATTTCTGCTATTTTCAGAATAATCGAAGATGAGTTAAATAGCCGCATTGATGAATTTAGCCAGGACGTGATTATTTCCCAAATTGAGCTGCTACTGAATTATGCCAATCGTTTTTATAAAAGGCAATTCATTACGCGGAAGACTGTAAACAGTACATTGCTACAAAACCTGGAAGCCATTTTAGACGAATATTTCGACGAAGAAAAATCGTTGAACCAGGGCATTCCGTCTGTGCTGTATCTTGCAGAACATTTGAATATTTCTCCGGGCTACCTGAGCGATATGCTGCGTTCACTTACAGGGCAAAATGCACAGCAACACATTCACGGAAAACTAATCGAAAAGGCAAAAGAAAAATTATCTACCACCGGTTTATCTGTAAGTGAAATTGCTTACGAATTAGGATTCGAACATTCGCAGTCGTTCAGCAAGTTGTTCAAAACAAAAACCAAACTTTCACCGTTGGAATTCAGGCAATCTTTTAACTAATGAAAAACAAATTGAAAAAGCCACTAGCGCGACACTGTTTAACAATAATTCTATAAAAAATAATTTTACAAAAAAAAATGGCAGCTCATTTCAAAGATTTAATTAAGAAAGCCTATTCAGCTTTTAACGAGAGAGATATTGACAAAGCACTTTCAACAATGCAACCAGACGTGCAGTGGTCAAAAGCCTGGGAAGGCGGTTACATCATTGGGCACGATGAAATAAAGAAATATTGGACAAGACAATGGACTGAAATAAATCCAAATGTTGAGCCAGTAGGATTTACTGAAAGACAGAATGGAAGTTTAGAAGTCGAAGTTCATCAAAAAGTAAAAGACTTACAAGGAAATATAATGTTTGATGGAATAGTGAAGCATGTTTACACTTTTGCCGAGGGCTTAATAAAAACTATGGACATCGAGTTAGTAGAGAACTGAATAAGTAAAACTAAACAAAACAAAATCCCGCGTGCCACTTCTTCTTCCTCATCAAAATAAAAATCCGAAGTATTTGTTTCTTTACTGTATCAGACAAATGCAGCAAGCCGTAACCTTTTGGTAAATTTGCTTCAACTGGTGTTATCCTCTTACAAATTATTATACAGCACAGTAGCATTACAATATGATTTTTGAATTTACTTCTTCATTCACTTTTGACTTTATCACCGATTTTTCAAAAAAGTATAATATTCCTCTTATGGATAATTATCTTTCTATTCCTGCATCTATGGGCGAGGGGTATGTTAGAAAAGTAGAATTTGGAAACGATTTCAGGCTGCTGATCCACCGTTATAAACTCAAGGAAGATTTGATTATCAAAAGAAATCCTGCTGTTGAGCCCAGCGATTTACTAAGTATTTTCTTTTATAACAATGAGCAACCTCTTGACCTGGTTTATAATGAAGAAAAGCCGGTAAAGTTTTCCCAGAAAAACGAATCAGCTATCCAGGTTACCACTAATGACTTAAGCTCTGTTATCCGGTTCCCGGCAAATACCGAAACGCATTATGCTGTGATAGGTATTACTTCATCAAAAGCAAAATCCTTGTTGGACATTAAAAACCCTAACAAGGTTTTACAGGCTATTACTACACGGTTGGCATCCTTTTTATATTTCGAAAGTATGATGCCTGATGTGCAACAGATATTGAAAAATATTGTTGCCATCAATATGAATGATGAGTTGAGCAATTTTTTGGTTCGGATAAAATTGCAGGAATTGTTATACCACTTGTTTCACAAATTATCGAAACGAGAAAATACTTCACAGAAAACTGTCAACAATGCCGATGCTGAAAAACTGGTGGCATTGCGCAACCTGATTTTATCTGACCTTAGTCAACTACCATCCTTACCCGAACTTGCTGTTGCAGCGGCAATGAGTGAAACCAAACTGAAACAATTATTCAAACAAACCTTTGGCGATACCATCTACAACTACTATCAAAAAGTAAGAATGGAAGAAGCGGCTTTTTTATTAAAACAAGCAGGTTATTCTGTTTCCGAAGTTGGCTACCAGCTTGGTTTTTCCAACCTCAGCCATTTCAGCCGCTTGTTCCAAAGACATTACGGATATACTCCAAAAAAATATGCTACTGCCGGATAGAAGCTCGGAATAAATAAAAACAAGATAAAGTTTTTTTGTACTGCATTCATATCTTTTGACATTTTGCATTAAAAGAAAGTGGAGGAAATAACCGCTGACGCAAGTTTTCAAAGCTGTGACTGATCGTTACTAAATTGTTGTCCTTTCTTGTACAAGTTTCATATTTGTGCCTGCTCCTTACTAAACTCCTGCTCAATCCTTCAATAAGTACTCAGTCTAATCTTACTGCTCAAATAGAATTCTTACCACTCATAATAAAAATATACAATATTGTATAGAATTGTTTTATTGTTGTAAAATAAATTCTTAACCCTCAAAAACAATAAAAATACGATGATTAAATACTTAATTTAAATAATGTCTATTCTGTTTTAATTAACAGATGCAGAACAAATAAAAAGGTAATTATTCAACATATTTGTACTTTATTTATTCCTCCAAACTAATTATGCAAAAAATATTCTGTTTTACCATTGCCAGCATTTTGCTTCCAATTTTAACCTTTTGCCAAAGCGCCTCATCCATTAAAGGGAATGTTTCTGATTCATCTATTAAAACTAAAACAGCTTTTGCTTCGGTCTCGGTTTTAGATGCAGTGGATTCGGTTTTAGTATCATTTACACGAACTGATGAAAACGGCAATTTTAAACTTGCCGATCTTAATCCGGGTAAATATATTATTTTGATTACCTATCCTGAATATGCAGATTTTGCTCAGGAATTAACTCTCAAACCTTCTGAAGACCTGGATTTTAATCATGTTTATATTACTCCAAAATCCAAATTGATGGAAGCAATTGTAATAAGGCAGGCGGCTATGAGAATTAAAGGAGATACCACAGAATATGTTGCCGATAGTTTTGCAGTAAAACCAAATGCCACTGTTGAAGATCTATTGAAAGAAATGCCTGGAATAACTGTAGATAAAGACGGGAAAATTACCCAACAGGGAAAACAAATTCAAAAAGTGTTGGTAGATGGAGACGAATTTTTTAGTGATGATCCAACCATTGCTACCAGAAATCTAAGAGCTGATGCGATTGATAAAGTACAGGTTTTTGATAAAAAAAGCGACCAGGCCGAATTCACCGGAATTGATGATGGGCAAACCACAAAAACACTAAATCTAAAATTAAAGTCCAGTGCAAAAAATGGCTATTTCGGAAAAGTATCTGTTGGTGGTTTAGACCAATATTATAATGCACAGGCATTAATTAACGCCTTTAAAGCTAAAAGAAAAATATCTGCTTTTGTAATCACAAGCACCTCAAACGCAACGGGATTAAACTTTATGGATGCCAACAGTTTAGGATTTGGAGGCGGTGGTGACGTAAGGATGGATGGTGGAGGTGCAGTCGTTGTCGGCGCATCAAGCGGTGGAAGCGGTGATATGGGCACCGGAAATTATAATGGACAAGGTTTGCCACAAAGCGTAAAAGCTGGAGCGCTCTTTTCAAATAAATGGGATAATGATAAATACAATGTAAACGCAAATTATCTTTTCAACCAGCTTGGTATACACAATACGGCTACTACATTCAATCAAAATACAATACAGAATGCGGTATATTATACCCGCGATACTACTGTATCGCATTCCGATAAATTGCAGCATGCCTTAAAAGGAATTATGGAAATTCAATTAGATTCATCTTCTTCCTTTAAGGTAAATGCAGGTGGTTTTACAGGAACTAATAACTCCAGCAGTTTAGATAATCAACAATACCTGAATGAAGAAAACCAATTGGTAAACAGCTCTATGAGAAATACCACTTCTACCGGAGCTAATAGCAACTTCAGTTCTTCTGCCATTTGGAGAAAAAAATACAAAAAAGTGGGAAGAACTATCTCTATCACTTTTGATCAAAAGTACAATCAATCCAACAGCGATGGATTACTAATAAACCACACGGATTATTATGACTCAACCGGTTTGGTAAACAATACCCAGGAAACGGATCAGAAGAAACTAAACAACAGTACCTCAAATGTATTAGGAACTAGGGTGGCCTATACTGAACCTTTGTCTAAAAAAGCATTTGTAGAACTCAACTACTCATTCTATAATAATAGTAGTGTACAAAAAAGCCTAAGCTACAATTTAGACGTAAATAATAAATATACCATTTTGGTAGATTCATTAAGCAGCGATTTCAAATACATTTACAATACCAATAGCGGCGGCGTTAACTTCCGTTATAATGAGAAAAAATACAATTTTTCAGCAGGTGGTAATATTGCAAATACCGCATTTCAACAAACCGATTTATTTAAGGATACTGCCAGAAAATACAGCTACTTCAATTTATTTCCACAGGCCACTTTAAATTATAAATTTAATTCATTTTCTAACATTAGGGTAAATTATAATGGAAGCACAACACAACCAACCATAGATCAGTTGCAACCTCTAAAAAATAATAATGATCCATTGAATATTGTGGTAGGAAATCCGGATTTAAGACAACAATTTACTAACACTTTCGGAATGAATTATTCCACTTTTGAAATGATGAGTGAACGTTTTATCTTTTTGGGAGTCAATTATTCTACTACAAAAGACCAGATAAGTAATAGCTATACCATCGATGATAGGGGAAACAGAGTTACCAAATATATCAACGTAGATGGCAATTACAATTTAAGTGTATTTGGAGGCTTCAACATGAAAATTCCAAAATCCAACTGGAGAGTGGGTTTAAGTCCGAATGCATTTATTTCTCAAAATACCAATTTTGCAAATAATGTAAAAAATCTTTCAAACAACCTTACCTTTTCTCCCAGAATCAGTTTGTCAAACCGGAAGAACAATGTATATGAATTAAACCTTTCTGCATCTCCTGCTTACACCACTTCCAAATCAAGCATCAACCCATTAAATAAAACAAAGTACTGGACCTACACTTATTCAGTTGATGGAAGCTATATGTTACCTGGTAAATTAGAAATAGGTTCTAATGCCAATTTCTCTTTCAGCCCAAAATTGAATGCACTTGCTGAGGCGAATAATGTGATTTTATGGAATGCATATTTGGAAAAGAAATTCCTGAAAAATGACGTGCTTACTTTACGTGCAAGCATCAACGATATTTTGGATCAAAATAAAGGATACTCACGCAATGTGGATACAAATAACAATGCCATTACAGAACAGCGTTACCTTACTTTTCAACGCTATGGCATGCTTACTCTAACCTATAATTTTAACAACAAAGGTGGCACTCCGATGAAATCCAAGGGCCCTTCAATGAGATTTTAATATGAAAAAAATAATAGTACTATCAACAATTATATTCTTAGCGAAAAGCAGTTTTGCACAAAGCCAGATTATAAAAAAAGCGAAAATTGAATTTGAACGCACAGTAAATGCCTGGGCAGATTTAAGAAGTGATTTTGCAGACCAAATAAAAAAAAATACACCTGAATATTCAGTCAGCTATTTCAATTTTGAATCTGACGGTTTCAAAGCTATTTATAAACCCGGAAAGGAAGTCGCTTCCACTTCTTCAGGAGGAATGATGTTCTTCCGATCATCTCCGGCCTCTGATAATATCGTATATAGCGATTATGGAAAGAAAACATCTATTTCGCAAAAGACAATATTTGATAAAACCTATCTTATTGAAGATAGTCTCAGACACGCCAAATGGAAAATAACCAACGATTTCAGAGAAATCGCAGGATTCAATTGCAGACGTGCAACAACAGTAATTATGGATTCTGTTTTCGTGGTTGCATTTTATACCGATCAAATCTCGATTCCGGGTGGTCCTGAAAGTTTTAACGAACTCCCCGGAATGATATTGGGTTTGGTAATTAACCGCCTGCATACTACCTGGTATGCTACTAAAGTGGAGGTAAATTCAGTAAACGATGATGGCATTCAACCACCAACAGGAAAAGCTGAAAAGATAACTCCAACAAAACTGACTGATGTACTGAAAAATTTATTTTCAGGTGGAGGCGGAATGGGTAACAATGACAAAATAGTTTGGTCTGTTCTTATATAAACACATCAACTAAAAGATGGAATAGTGACTCGTCCGAAAAATCTTTTTGGTGAAGCTGGGTACTTGTAACTGGTCGTTAATAATATGATCATTAAAAAAATAGAGTCATCTTTTCTAACTAATCTTTCAATTAGCAATCAATCCAATCTTGCTAATTTCAATAAACGACTGCCATTTTGGATATAATAATCTTCATAGCGGTGAAGCTTTTAATGTTTTTTTAGAAACATTGAGGGATTGACATTATTAATAAACGAACAAATCAAATGAAAGTAATGGGGCATCAGCACCCAGGCATACAATTGCAATCCTTGATTTTTCGTGCAATATCGAATCCTATCTAAAAGGATATTTCTGTAAATATCCCAGATAAAAATGTCTATATTATTACCGGATAGGACTATTTATAAGCCCCTTAAGGTTATTTTACCCACGTGATTCAAATCAACTTTGCTGTATCAAAAAAATATAACAAAGATGAAAAAATTACTAATGCCCTTTATAAAAGGTAAATTCGAATTGAAAAATCATTTGGTAATGGCACCAATGACCCGCAGCCGTGCTATTGACAACCTACCCAATGAATTGATGGCAACCTATTACGGTCAGCGTACCGGTGCAGGATTAATTGTTACCGAAGGCACGGCCCCTGCTCCCGAAGCGTTGAGCTATCCCAGGATACCGGGAATTTTTAGCCAAAACCAAACAGATGCATGGAAACCGGTTACTAATAAAGTACACATTGACGGAAGCAAAATATTTTTGCAATTGATGCATACGGGCCGTATCGGGCATACCGATAATCTGCCTAAGGGAATCAACCTGGTGGGTGCTTCAGACATTAAAGCAACTGGTCAGATATTCACCGACACCAAAGGTTTGCAGGACTTTTCAGCACCCGTTTCGCTTTCAAAAGGAGGAATCAAAAATGTAATCAATGGTTTTGTATTGGCTTCGCAAAATGCCATTGAAGCTGGTTTTGATGGAGTAGAAATTCATGGAGCTAATGGTTACTTAATAGAGCAGTTTTTAAATCCGAATGTAAACAACCGCAAGGATGAATACGGTGGAAGTATGGAGAATCGTAGCAGGTTTATTATTGAAGTAGTGCAGGCAATTGCCAATGCCATCGGAAAAGAAAAAGTAAGCGTTCGTTTTTCGCCGTTTTCCAAATTGGGTGATTTGGCACCGTATGATGAACAGGAAACGATTGACACCTATTCATGGCTTGCGCAAAAATTAGATGAACTGCAAATCGCTTATATACACGTGGCCGTCAATGCGCCTATTCCAGAAAAAACTTTCCAAGTCATTCGCAAAAACTTTTCAGGAACTATCATTTTAAGTAACGGGCTTACTCCGGAAACGGGTGAAGTAGCGCTGCATGCAGGTTTTGCAGACCTCGTCGCCTTCGGACGTTCTTTCTTGTCCAACCCGGATTTTGTAGAGAGAATAAAAACAAACGCAGAACTGAATCCTGTTGACTATAACGCGCTCTACACGACTGGCTCACGAGGCTATACAGATTATCCTGCATTGAAGTCATCCACGCAATTAAAAAAATATCAAAATGAAATTTATCAATAAAGTAGTGTTGTAATGGAAGTGCCAAACGATTAATGTGGACGCAGGAAGAAGTTCTCTTTAATAATAAGTAAATTGGCAACTTATTTATGTTAGGATACCTATTTAGGGAGCAGCCATTCATGAGCAATGTTTGACGATATTGTCAATGTCTGGCTGTCAGCCTTAAAAGTTTAACGGGAAATATTGGAATTCATCAGGTATCATCAAGGTAATAATCGGTCAAACCATCAAAATAAAAAATCCAGTTTATTTGTTGGTCTACTATGTTTTAGTTCCTGGCAATTTTATAGACAAGGTTGATTGAATTACAATTCATAATTACGCTATTCCCTTATTTGTCCATTCCCTTTTATCACCCACTTTTCTGTAACTAATTTCTCCAAAGCAAATGGCCCGCGTGCATGGAGCTTTTGAGTTGAAATACCAATCTCTGCTCCAAGGCCAAATTCTTCACCATCCGTGAAGCGGGTAGATGCATTGGAGTAAACAGCTGCTGCATCTACTTCTTTCAAAAACCGGGCGCATTGTTTTTTATTTTCCGAAACAATGGCCTCCGAATGTTTGGTAGAATATTTTTGAATATGCTGCAAAGCCTCGTCTGTATCTTTCACAATTTTAATAGCACATTTAAGACTTAAAAACTCACGGCCAAAATCTTCATCCGTTGCTCTTACCAAGTTCGGATACCCTTTTAATAATGGGTAAGCTTTTTTATCTGCAAATATTTCCACTTGATATTTTTCCATTCCCGGTTTTAATTTTTCCAGGAATGCAGGAGCAATCTTTTCATCTACCAAAATAGCATCAACCGAATTGCAAACTGATGGCCGGGAAACTTTTGCGTTGACAACAATGTCAACCGCCTTTTTTATGTCAGCTTCTTTCTCCACATAAATATGGCAAACACCTGCGCCCGTTTCGATTACCGGTACCCGGCTGTTTTCACGCACATACTTAATAAGGCCATCAGAGCCGCGTGGAATGATTACATCCACATAGCGGGTAGCCGTAAACAATTCTTTTACTGCATCCCTGTCGGCTGGTAACAGGGTAACACAATTGGGATTGATATCGTTTTTCAGAAGTGCATTTTTGATAATCTTTATAGCAGCCTTATTTGTTTCATCCGCATCGCTACTACCTTTGAGCAGGCAACCATTTTGGCTGCGCAGGCATAATGCGGCAATGTCGAAAGTTACATTCGGCCTTGATTCATATACAGCGCCTACCACGCCCATCGGAACGGAAAATTTTTGTAATTGCAATCCATTGGGTAAAATTCTTTCCTGCAATTTTATACCTGCAGGGTTTGGCAGTTTGCTGATGTTGCGGATGCTTTTGGCAATGTTCTTTATTCGCTGTTCGTTCAGCAACAATCGATCATTTTTCGGATTATCCGGATCTTGTTTTGCCAGGTCTTTAGCATTCGCTTTTAATACCTTTCCGGCATTTTCCAAAAGCCCATCTGCTATGGATTGTAAGGCAGCTTTTATTTGCTTATCGGTGCAGTTTCGCAAATCAATGGCGGCCTTGTATGTTTTTATAATGAGAGGTTCAACGGGTTGCATTTTCTGTTTTTTGAGTTCAAATATTTAGGCACTTACGCGAAAATATCTAAATATTTTTTAGATAATTTATGCTGCTACTTTTTTCTGTTATTAATACAAACTTTTGTTGTCAAAATTTCGCGAAGAACTTCGGACAACTCTTGCGTTTTAGAAACGAAGTTTCTTCTTTGTGTTCCTTTGTGCTCTTTGATGCTTCGTGTGAAAAAAAATTAGGAAGCAAAAGAACCAGTTAACACACAAAGTCACAAAGAACACGAAGATGCACAAAGAATTTTTTCTTCTAAAAAATAAAAAAAAGTTTTCCTTCGTGCCGTTACTTCTGATTGTTCCCCGAAGGATTATTTTCTCAGCAGAAAAATCATTAGTTTCTTTCTTTATTAAAAAAGTACAATATCATCTGCATGAGCTGCCATCACATGTTTTATATGAAGATTTTCAAACAGCGGTTCAGCTGCAATTTTCACCTTGGCTACACCGATGATTTTTTCTTCCTCATTCATAATCTGTACCACCTCGCCCGCAGCAAATTTACCCTGAACGTTTGTAACGCCAACAGTTAGTAAGCTTCGGCGTTGCTCCAATGCTTTCACTGCTCCTTTATCCACTGTAATGCTGCCAAGTGTGATGCTTCCACTTGCCAGCCACTTTTGTCTTGCTTTTAAATTACTTTGTTGTGCTGTAAATATACTTCCATTGTTACCTGCAAGCGCATCGGCAAAAGGGTTGATGCCTGACAGACCGCAAATAATAACCTGGATGCCCAATGATACAGCTAACCTTGCAAAGGTGAGTTTGGAAACCATTCCTCCAAGTCCAAGGCTGCTTTTTTCCCTTTTTACATAGCTCATCACCGTGCCGTCTATCTTCCCGATAACGGGAATGATTTCTTTTTTGTCATTTAAAAATCCACCGACGGAGGTACAAATAATAAGGCTTTGTGCATTGAAACCAATTGCTATCAAAGTGGCCAGCTCGTCATTGTCTGAAAATTTTAACTCAACATTGCTTACAAGGTCGTTTTCGTTTACAACAGGTACTATTCCATTGTTCCAAAATGCTTCAAATGTTTCTTTCAGTTGGAGAAACTGCGGACGATTACTGAAATGATATCGTTCGCAAAGCGCCTGCGCCACCGGTATTTTATAGTCGGCAAAATATTTTTGATACAATTGTATCAAAATGGGATTACCAATAGCTGCGGCGGCTTTTCTTTCACTTAAAGTTCCTTTGTAATGTTGAATAAACGCTTTGCCACTGCCCACTGCGCCGCTACTCACCAACACCACGTTATATGTTTTAGAAAGTTCGGCAATAGACGCCGCCACTTTCTTAATAACCGGTTTCCTGATCACTCCATTTTCGTCTGTTATTGAAGCGGTGCCCAGTTTAATTACAATTACCTGCTTTTGCATTAGGCAAAAATATTGATTACCCGATAATTAAAAACGCTTCTTCTGTTATTTACAAAAAGATAATGAATCATAAGGTATGGAGTATCGGAGAAATTCTTGAGATGCAAATTCGAATTAAATGAATGGAATTGCTTGTACCTGTGATTTGAGTAGATGTTTCGAACTCAGACAATCGCTCAAGCCAGGTCAAATCATCATGTTAATTTTTCCATAATTATCATTTGGATCATTACCAAATTCTTTTCACAATATGCGATTCAGTGGCGAAGGCAGTGGTTAAATTTTATTAAACAGTCAAGAATTTTGAACGCTTTCTTCCAGGTTAGGCTGTCCGAAATAATTTATTTTTTTCACGGTTTCCACGTTTATCTGAATAAATTTGCAAGTCTTATCCGAATCATTCTTTCAAACAGCAAGAAAGATGTGGTTCCTTTTGCCGTGATGTATTTTTATTGATTATTTTATTAGTTAACAGGGCTGATTAAACGAAGAAAAAATTACAGTAAAGCAACAATTAACCGACATTCTGTTTTGAAAATAACTTATTGATAAGTATTGAATTTAAACTAAATAGGAATGTCTGATAAAAGTTTCTTTACTGTAATTACAGAGCAGCATTGAATTATCTTTTAATTCAGTAGGCCAATTCCTAATTTGTGTTACTAATTATGTACCGGAAGAAACGAATCATTTTTTCCATACTCCATCGCCTGTTCAAAAAAATTGGTGGGATATTCTATTTTTACATCACTGATTTTATCTCCATCCATTACAGGAACCAGCTTGGGCTGAATGAATCCTTTGTAAGGTTTTATGTTTAATTTTTTATAGCGCTCCAATACCTCTTTGTGCAATGCTGGATCTACCTTTACACCATACGTTTCAATAAGATTTTTACCCGCGTTATAATCTCCCTGCGATTTGATACGTTGTATTTCGCGAAGCAATTGGCCGAAAAGATCACGCAACTTATTGTAATCATTAATTTGCACATAAGTTTTCCCGTTCTTTTTTACAAACTCCACCACATTGCCTTTTTTGCCTTTCTGATACGTCCACATCGCATTCAGTTGCCGGTTGCGCATGTGTGCTTCTTCCAGGTCCGCACCGGGTTTGAGACGCACAAGTTGCGTCATTAGTCCGTTCATCATGTAAGAGTCATACTCCGCTTTGCCTACTTCGAGAGAAGGCATCACACCTATCTCAATTAATTTGGGATCCATGATATAATACAATCCAACTAAATCGGCGCGCGCTTCTTCCAGTGCGGAAGCATAAGTTTTCAAAGTTTTATCAGGAGTTTCTACGCCGGGATTTAACTGTCCGGAAGCATGGCCTATGGCTTCATGCATATCAGTATGAAGATCTTCGGCGAGATCGCCCCACTTTCTGATACGGGCTTTTACTGAATCATTTAGTGCAAATTCATCCAGCATGCCGCTGTTAGCGCTGGCCACGTTATAAGAATGAACAATATTGCTCAGTGCTACCGATTTGGAGCCATGTTCTTGTCTTATCCATTCGTTATTAGGCAAATTAATTCCGATAGGCGTAGCGGGTGTAGCGCTTCCTCCTTCCACAATTACCGTTATAGCTTTTGCAATAATCCCTTTTACATTTTTCTTTTTATCTTCCGGTAAAATAGGGGAGTTATCTTCGAACCATTGCGCCTGGGCGGCAATAGCATTTATAGTTTTAGTAGCCGCCATATCTTTCATAGAAACCAAACCTTCCCAACTTCCCTTTCTCCCCAGTGGATCAGAGTAAACTTCTATAAAACCATTCACTACATCCATTCTGCTATTGATATCTTTTACCCATGCAATATTGTATTCATCCCATGTGTGCAGGTCGCCGGTTTTATAAAATTGCACCAGCAATTGAAGTGCGGTTTTTTGATCCTTATCTTCCGCCACAGTGATTGCTTTCTCCAACCAGTCGATTATTTTTTCAATAGCTGCAGAGTACATCCCGCCTGCCTTCCACACTTTTTCTACTACTTTACCAGTGCTGTCTTTTTCTACTTTACTATTAAGCCCCCACTGAGGCTGATTACCTTTCGAATCGAACTTTGCATAAAAATCTTCCACTTCTTTTTGTGTCACGCCTTCATAAAAGTTGACAGAGGATGACTTTACATCATCAACTTTGGGATCCAGGTTCACAAGTTTAGGTTCTATTTTAGCATCATAAATAATCGGTTTTATTCTTGTCAGAAAAGCATTCATACTTTCGCCGGGATTTCTCGGAAACAGAGTAGAGTCGCTTGCTTTGGCCACAGACAAAAAATAGTCGGCAGAGCACTCAGGAAAAAATTTATCGTTGCTGTAATGGTGATGATTTCCATTGCTGAACCAAAAGCGCCCGCAATAGGTTTCAAATTTCTTCCAGTTGTCCGTGGTTTTATCGCCGGTATAACTTCCATACATCGCTTCCAGCGTTTTGCGAAGCATGATTCCATACTTGCTTTTTTGATCGTAAAAAATATCACGGCCCGCAAGTGCAGCTTCGTATAAATAATAAGCAAGTTGTTTTTGCTGAAGATTAAGCTGATTAAAGCCTGGCGCCTCGTAGCGCAGTACCTGAATATCTGCAAATGATTGCGCGGTTACTTTGAACGAAGTATCATAAGCTACGGCAGCAGTGTCAACAATATTTGCACTGTCTTTTGCAGAAATCGTCGTCGTTTCGGAACTGTTACTATTGCATGATGCTATAACAAATATGAGGCAGCATCCGAAACACCATTTTGCTTTAATCATAAAATTTATTTTAATGTATAAATATAAGAAATTAAAAAGGGACACGAATTATCTTTATTATGATGCCTGCTAAAAATCTCAAAAGACAAGAATAGCAGTAAAGGAAGAAATAACTATGATTTTTATTTTTTCGAATTGGGGCTTTGAATAGGTATTCATGAAGAAACGATGCAAGTAAGAAACAATTTTAAAAATTATGTTGATTAGATAACAATGCAAAAAAAGGAGGCAGAAACGCGATAATTATCAACAATGATTTTTAGCGGAGTTGCGAGAGAATATTTGTAATATTGTTTAATAAGGGAAAGGCAATTAAGATTGACAAAAAATGAAAACAAGTACAACAAGATTTTCAGACCGAGTAGATGACTACATTAAATTCCGACCTCATTATCCCAGCCAAATTATTGAGGGGCTTAAACGAAAAATTGGATTTAGCAAAGAAGATATCGTTGCTGATATTGGTTCGGGAACAGGAATTTCATCCGAAATATTCATAGACAATGGAAATAAAGTTTTCGCTGTAGAGCCCAATACAGAAATGAGACAAGCTGCCGAAATAACTTTTAGCGAAAAACCGAATTTCATTAGTGTTAACGGAACTGCAGAAAATTCAAATTTGGAAAGCAATAGTATAGATTTAATTTTTTGTGGGCAAGCATTTCATTGGTTTAATAAGCAAGTTTCAAAATTGGAATTTTCACGAATATTGCGAGCTAACGGAAATATTGTTTTGGCCTGGAATGTAAGAAACGAAGAAAATGAATTTCAAAAAGAATACGAACAAATTTTAATCTCCAATATTGCAGAGCATAAAGATGTAACTCATAAAAATATTTCCGATCAAACGATAGCTGATTTTTTTGAACCTAAGGTGGCTTTATTTGACAGTATAATAAATTTGCAGGAATTTGATTTGGAAGGTTTAAAAGGAAGGCTAAAATCTTCATCTTATTGTCCAAAGGAAGGAACGGAACACGACAGGCTTTTTAAAGAAATAGAAAGCCTGTTTAAAAAATTTGAGCACAATGGAATTGTGAAATTTGAATACCAAACTAAAATATACTACTGTTGACACTGATTTTTCGCAAGCAGCCTGACGTGCTAAAATCTTCCAAAAGGCATACACAATAAAGCAACAAATTCCTGTTATTCTTTCTCAGGAAATTTCTGAGCTTCTTGGCTGGCATATTCTTCCTGCGGATCGGGTAGCGTTTTGATCGTTGAATTTTGTAATGAAATCACCGACGACTCGGAATACAGGCCTACCCCATTTCCGGAATAAGTGTAATCCATGAGCGTAAGCTTTACTTCATCATTAATCGATAGTTCAATATAATTCCCATAACGTATCAGCCTAAAATGAAAAGTTTTTTTACCATCCAATTTAAAAGTGCCAGACTGTATATCATTGAAAATAAAGTTGTGGCGTGTATTCAAAGCATTAAAACCCCAGGCTCTTAATTGCAATAAGCCGTTCATTACATCAAAGGAAATAAAGTAACCATTTCCCGCTTCATCCATATCACTCACCAGGCCCAGTTTCCCCATTCCTTCCACTGTTAGTAAGCCTTCCCATATAAATCCAGGTGATGGTTTTTGAAAACAAAATATTTCATACCCGCTTCTTGAACCGCACGTCCATTTATCCTGCGTAATATCTGAGGTAGCTGTAGGATTAGAAAGAATATGTTCAACGACTCTTATTTCAGATTGATGTATGGTTCTTTTTACCATTTGCTCCCACCGGTAGTAGGTTTTTAGAATTAATCTTCCATCCTTATCTGTGCCAAGTTCTTTGGGTGGGGGAAGAACACGCATGGCGTTGATATTCCCATAGGCATAAAAGAAATTATATACTAACAAATGATCACCGTCTTTTACGGTTCGAGCCGCATAATTACCCTGCGGCAACAATACATCAGAATGAAAAGAATGATATTCACCCAAAAATTCCGGCGAAAACCAGTAACGCACTTTTATGTCCTCCCTGATAGACCCAATCAAGTAAAACTTCCCATTCAGCTTAAAAACACAAGGGCATTCAATATCGTCATACACCATTGGATATAGCAAAGGAGGCAATAATTCTATCTTACTATTTTCCAGTTTGGCCATGCCCACACATCCTCTCCGCGAAACGGGGCCGTAGATACTGCGTGCACAAATAAGAAGGTATGCATCACCGTCATATTCAAAACGGAATGGATCCCTGAAACTCAACCATTTTCTCGGATTGGTCCTTGATGTTTCATAATAAATCCCTTTAGGCTCAATGGGCAAATATTTTTTGTTAACTTTTTTCCAGTCAAGGAGGTTTTTTGACTCGGCTATTCCTATTCTCGAAATAACGCCGCGGTCTTTGCGCTGCAGTCCGGTATAATACATTTCAAACCTGGTAACTTTTGTATTTTTTCCTTTTATTTTACCCGTCTTTTCACACACATGCATTGTCCAGAGCATATCGTCATCCCATTCTCCGGGATCACCAACAAACAATGCATTTTTGACACGCTTCCACGAGATTCCATCCTCAGACACGGCATGTGCTATATAATCATGGTTGGGAATAATAAGGTGAAACAAGTGATAGATTCCTTCATGAATGATCACTGTAATGTCGCCTATTTCCCAGTCGCTAAAACCTGATCCTGAATACATAATCTCGTCTTTCTTATTAGGGCTAAAAATACAAAATACTTCGGCTTATATTGATTTGGTTACTTTTACAGGTATCATTTTAATAATTGTTTAGCTTTGAAAGCTATTCTGACATGTATTAAAAACCATCGAAACTTCTACGTTCAGAGAATTTTGATCTTTAATTGATTTAGATCCGGGCAGTCGTACGGAGTTCTAGAAATCAGATCATAAATAATTTTACAGCTATAAAGAACAAATAAAAAATGAGTGGATACTACATTCAATTATTCAGCCCTCACGGGCTCATACGATTTAAAGATGCCGAAATAGGCAGGGACAAAGACACAGGCGGACAGGTAAAATACGTACTTGAATTATTAGAATATTTATCACATCATCCAGGGGTTCGAAAGATTGACCTATTTACACGAAGAATCGTTGACAAAAGGGTTTCTTCGTCTTATGAAAAAGAAATAGAAACGGTAAATGAAAAAGCGAGAATAGTGCGGATCACATGCGGTGGCAATAGTTACCGGCAGAAAGAATCGTTATGGGATTATTTAGATGAATTTATCGATAAGACGATCCGGTTTATTGAAAACGAAGATGATTTTCCGGATCTGGTACATGGCCACTACGCCGATGGCAACTACATCGCCGGCCAATTAAGCCAGGTATTTGGAATTCCTTTCATTGCTACCGGTCATTCACTTGGCAGAAATAAAAAGAAAATTTTATTGGAGCAGGGTCTTTCTCCTGAAAAGATTAATGAGAAATTCAATATCGAGAAAAGAATCGCAGTAGAAGAACATTTATTGCAGAAAGCGAATGTAATTATTGTAAGCACGAATCATGAGATAGATACCCAATATGGCTTATATAAAAATAAAAAGTCTGGAAGGTTTGAAGTCATTCCACCGGGTGTAAACCTTGATCTTTTCTATCCTTTTTACAGGTTGGACATGCCTTCTTTTAAGATGACGATTGAGCAGGAGCAGGCATTGTATCGGGTCAATTCCGACATAGAACGCTTTTTATTTAATCCGGCAAAGCCATTAATTCTTTCTATCGGCAGGGCCGATAAGCGCAAGAATTTTGAAAGGATCATCGAATCGTACGGGCAGGATAAACAATTACAAGCTATGGCGAACCTGGCCATTTTTGCGGGAGTAAGAAAGGATATTTCTGAAATGCCTGCCGATGAACAGGATATACTTACTAATCTGCTGTTGCTTCTTGATAAATATGACCTCTATGGGAAGATGGCCATCCCAAAAAAAAATGATCCTAAGCTGGAGATTCCTGAAATATACCGTGTGGCAGCCCGCAGAAAAGGAGTTTTTGTAAATGCAACTCCTGGCGAAAATTTTGGGCTGACGATCGTAGAAGCCGCCGCATGTGGCCTTCCTGTGATAGCTTCACCTACCGGGGGTCCTAAAGAAATTTTGGAACAATGTAAGAATGGCTTACTAATAGATGTAGAGGATCCGATAGCGATTGCAGAAGCCTTGAAAAAAATCATTTCTGACCAGGCATTGTGGGAAAAATATTCAGCAAACGGAATCAAGGCTGTAAATGATCTTTATTCGTGGACCGCGCACGCCAACAGGTACATGGAAATTGTCGACGAAATAATGAACGACCAAAATGCGGAAAATCTTCATGGGTCAGATAAAACAGCGTATGGGAAAAAATTATTAAAAACCAACCTTCTCATCATTTCAGACCTTGATGGCACGCTGGTAGAAGGTGAAGATGCTGACGGCTTGGATGAATTCAAAAAATGGATAGAAGATCATAAAGATAAGGTTGTTTTTGGCGTAGCTACCGGCAGAAACAGGGAAGTGACAAAGCAGGCTTTTGCAGATTATAATTTACCCGATCCGGATGTCTTGATCTGCTCGGCTGGTTCTGAAATTTATTATACCAATAAATTTATCCCCGATAATGGATTTGAAAGCCACATAGATTACCAGTGGAAAAGAGAAGAACTTCAGCATGCTTTATCAAAATTTGGCGGGATTACCTTACAGGGTCCTGAAGCGCAGTGGCGCTTTAAGCTAAGCTACTATGTAGATAAAGATTTTACGGAAGATGATATTGCCAATCTTTATAAATATCTCGATGATAATAAGCTAAGAGCAAAAATTTTATTGACTGAAAATCATTACCTGGACCTGTTGCCTTTTAGAGCAAGCAAAGGAAGCGCGGTACGTTACCTTGGTTATAAATGGAAGCAACCGCTTGAAAATTTCATTACAGCAGGAAACAGCGGCAACGATAAAGACATGCTCAAGGGAAAAACTAATGGAATCGTAGTGGCTAATTACAGCCCGGAGTTGGAAGAATTGCGGAAAAACAAATCAACGTATTTTTCAAAAAACCCTCTTGCCAAAGGTGTATTAGAAGGTATCCTACATCATATTTCATCGATGGACCTTCAATTGTAGTCGAAAGGTCTTTACTAACTGTTGACAACTTACAGCAAACCGATAAATAAAACCAGTTTTTGCATTTTACCATGGATAATAACCATCATGAATAAACGAAAATGAGATTTCTGCCTGCAATAGAAAAACAGTCATTTTTTTCCTGAAAAATCAGCGTTCATTTTTTCATTAAATGCTTTTGAACTACCTTTTTGAATTGACAATGATTTCCATTGATCGCCTGCTAGTATTTTCCCCAAATAAACAATTTGCCCCACATGAGAACAATAGTGCGCCAACTGCCTGTTGATAGCGTCAATCACGATAAGGGGTTCCGTTCTGATATAAATAGTTTTGCCCAAGTCATCATCATTCAATGTATCTAAAGTGGTTAAAAGGCACTGCCAGCCTGCGTTCCATTTTGCAAGTAATTCTCCCTTTGATTTAATTACATTTTCAAATTCCGCATCTCTTTGGCGCCATGGTTTCTCTCCATCTTCAGTTAAGAAATTAGTCCAGCGCGAAAGCATATTACCCCACAAATGCCGCACGATGATGGCGATACTGTTGCTTTGCTCATTATATTGCCAGAAGAGATTTTCTTCATTCAGCTGTTCCATTGTTTTTTCGCCCATCAATTTATATTGGGAAAATTGTTTTTTAACACTGTTAAGATAACCGGACGGCATAAGATATTTATTTAGTAGTCTGTTTCGCTTAAAGCAAAATTAAGGTTTAAAACCAATGCGTTTCCTGGGTGGTTGCCGCGGGTTTATTACCACTTCTGTAAAACTAGCTAGGGTCTGCTGATTATGTCAGGCCCATCCCGATTTTACAAAATTATTTATATTTGGCCACCTATTATTTTCGGTT
>Ga0207933_1000522_pt1 | contig 36655 bp, 36 predicted proteins | sample NGESurdeep092012_4_FD_184488 | JGI IMG/M metagenome (GOLD analysis project Ga0207933, IMG submission 184488) | Arctic peat soil microbial communities from Barrow, Alaska - NGEE Surface sample F53-3 deep-092012 (SPAdes) | ecosystem: Environmental > Terrestrial > Soil > Wetlands > Peat ... | reverse complement strand
GCTGCGCAAGGAACTGGAGGCCCTCGGCTGCGCGGTGCATGAAATCTCCAAACGCCATCACCGCGTCGTCACGTGCGCGCGGCCGGCCCAACTCGACATCGAAAGCGCGCTGGCCGAAGGCTCCCCGCGCATTGTCGAAGACCTGCAATTGTGGTCGCAGCCCGGCGTCTTTAGCTGGGACCGGCTCGATCCCGGCACGGCTTTGTTGATCGAACATCTGCCGGAGCTTTCAGGCCGCGGCGCCGATTTCGGTTGCGGCATCGGCGTGCTGGCGCACGCTGTGCTCACTTCCGCCGCCGTCAGCGAACTTACTTTAACCGACATCGACCGCCGCGCCACCGAATGCGCGCAGCATAATGTCACCGACGCGCGCGCCCGCTTTCTGTGGGCCGACGTCCGCGACGTCAACATCGCGCTCAACGAACTAGATTTCGTGGTGATGAATGCGCCCTTCCATGATGCCGGCGCAGAGGACAAGGCGCTGGCGCAAGCATTTGTCGACCGCGCGGCGCATTCGTTACGCAAAGGCGGCGTCTGCTGGCTGGTCGCCAACCGGCATTTGCCCTATGAGGCGGCAATGCAACCGCTGTTCAAAAAGGTCGATCTCGCTATTGAGACCGGCGTTTACAAAATCTATCAGGCGCGCGCATGAAAGAGCGCCGATGAACAAGCGCCAAAATGGCAAAGCCACGCTGCGGCTCGACCGCCTGCTCGCCAATCTCGGCTATGGCTCGCGCCGTGAAGTCGGCGACCTGATCGGCGCCGGTCTCGTCACCCTCGATGGCGAAGCCATCATTGACAGCGACGAACGCATCGCACTCACACTTGATCTCGCCGCGCGCATGGTCGTCGACGGCGAAGCCCTCGATCCGCCGCCCGGCCTCTGCCTAATACTGCACAAGCCGACCGGCGTCACCTGTTCGCACAAAGAACAGGGTCCGCTGGTCTATGGCCTGCTGCCCGAGCGCTGGCGGCGGCGCGAACCCGCGATCTCCTCGGTCGGGCGGCTGGACAAGGACACCTCCGGTCTCCTGTTGCTCACCGACGACGGCGCGCTGTTGCACAAGATCATCTCGCCGCGCAGCCATGTGCCGAAGCGCTACGACGTCACGCTCGAGCGACCGTTGCGCGGCGATGAAGGAAAATTGTTTGCGTCGGGCGAGATGATGCTCGAAAGCGAGGACAAGCCTCTCCTGCCCGCAAAGCTGGAGGTCGTCTCGCCAACGCGCGCCTTTGTGACCATCACCGAAGGCCGCTATCACCAGGTGCGCCGCATGTTCGCCGCCTGCGGCAATCATGTGAGCACGCTCAAACGCGACCGCATTGGTGCACTGGATTTGCCGGACGATCTGGCGGCAGGGCAATACCGCGTTCTGGGCGAAGCGGAGATCGCGCTCGTGTTTGCCGCGCCTAAATTGTGAAAAAAGCGATGATCGCGAGGCCGGCCACAATCCCCACTACCGCCGCCAACATCTGTTTGCGATGGCGCTTGGGCCCATAGACGCCAGCGGCACGCCGCTCGGCGATCAGCGCCGCGTCATATTCGGCCGAGGACGAATAAGAACAAGCCAAAGCGGCGCCGGCACCTTCGGCAAAAGCCTCAAGCGAGACGGCACTCGTACTGGCGCGCGGCGAAAAGCCCAACATTCGGTCATGGTGGCAGCCGATGGTAAACAAATGGTTGCCGGCCTAGCCGGCGGCCGTCGCCCCCTCGGGATTGCCACGTCGCGCCGCCAATTTACGCGCAGACTTTACCGGCACTCCCGGCTGGCCCGGTTCATCCTCCGCGCAGCAATAGCGGTTACGCCCGCCATGCTTGGCTTCATAAAGCGCATCGTCGGCGCGCAGGATGAGCGCATCGAGTGTCTGGGTCGAACGGTAAGTAGTGGCGAGCCCGATGCTGACGGTCGCGCCCACCGCGATATCGTCGACGATCAAGCCGGTCACCTGAAACGCGGTGCGCAGCCGCTCGGCGACCTGCACGGCGTCGCCCATCGCCTCCGGTACGATGGCCGCGAATTCCTCGCCCCCAAGCCTTCCGACTACATCGCTTGCGCGCATACTGGCGAGCGCGACCTGCGCAAAGACGCGCAACACGCTGTCGCCGGTGGCGTGCCCGAAACGGTCGTTGACCGACTTGAAATGGTCGAGGTCGAACATCAGCAGCGTGACGGGCTCACCGCGCGCGCCTTGGCGTGCTTGCATGGCGTTGGCGGCTTCGAGAAACGCGCGGCGGTTGCGGAGGCCGGTGAGATGGTCGGTGCTGGCAGCGGTGCGGTACGCCAGGACATGACGGTCCTTGACCAGCAGCAGCATGATGAAGCCGGCGCCAATGCCGTAAAGCACGGTCTCAAGCGCAAAGACATTCGGCCAGCTCGCATCGAACAGATCGGGCCATAAGTTGCGCAGCGCCAACGGCATCAGAAAGATTGCCGCGTGCACGCCCGGCACGATAACCGCCGCGACGCGCGAATAAAGCGATTTGCGTCGCTCGCGCCATAATTCAAAGGCGATGGCGAAGGCATAGCTTGCGACCATGATCGCGGCGAATGCGCTACGCGAGTAGGAGCCGTGGGTCCAAAGCGTCCATTGATTCAAGATCAGCCAGATCGGCACCCCGGCAAAGGCCAGCAGCGGACGCGACACCCGGCCGTGAAATAGCCGCAGCCCGGTCCAGACCATGCCGCAGGACATAAAGATCATCGTCGACGGCAATTCGCCGGCCAAGCCGGCGTGTGACCCCGGCACGCTCCACAACGCAACCGAAATCGCGCCGATCAGATAGGCCGCGCCCCACCAGGCGAGCGCCTTCACGCCAGGCTGTTGCACCCAATTGAGCAGCAGGACCAGACCGAGCAGCGCGCTCATGCAGACCGCCACCAGTGACAACGTCGGAATGTCTATGACTAATACAAATGACGGCACGCTCGCGGTGACGGGCATTCTGGCTCCTGGCCGGCGCATTCTTGCGCCTCGCAAGCTGCCAAGCCTATCACCCGTGCACTGCGCAAATTCTTTCGCGCGCGCGAACGTTTTGAAGAAAGCTTTCGAAGATTTGGATCAAATATCACCGCGAGGCAAAGGCGCGGATCGGTCAGGCGCGCGCCAGGAGACTGCGCCAATTGCGCCGCTCGCCGGCATCCGGATTGCTTTCCGGCAACACGGGCTCGCTGCATTCGACCCGGTTGCGGCCATTGGCTTTGGCGCGATAGAGCGCCTGATCGGCCGTCGCCAGCAGTCCGGCAATCGGGTGCTCGGGATCGCAGCAGAGCGTCACACCGACGCTCACCGACGGCGCCAGATCCACCTGCGCATGCGCCGACGCAGCGCTTCCGAAATGGCGGCGCACCCGGTCGGCAATCGCCACCGCCTCGCCGATGTCGCCAACCGGCAGCACGGCCGCGAACTCCTCACCGCCGATGCGGCCGAACAGGATGTCGGAGCCGAGCGTCGTGCTGGCGGTCGACGCGAAAATTTGCAGCACGGCGTCGCCGGTGCCATGGCCGAGCCGGTCGTTGATCGCCTTGAAGCGGTCGAGATCGAACAAGAAAATCGCCAGCGGCTCGAAATCGCGCGCCTGTTGCACCAGTAGCCGCTCGGCGCCCTCGAGAAAGGCGCGCCGGTTTGGAACGCCGCTGAGCGGATCGATCAACGAGGCGATCTTGTGTTGCAGTTCGGTGCGCTCCTTGGTCATATTGAGCAGGAGAAACGCCAGCACCACCGTGAACAAAAGCGTGCCGAAGGCCAGCAGCGCGAAGGAAACGCCGCTCATCAGCGATTGGCCCTGTAGCAGCGGCGACAACAGCGTCGCCGGAATGCGCGCCAGCAAGGCGGCAGCATAGGCGAGCAGCGCGCACACCGTCGGCCAACGCGACATCAGCGGCTCGGCACGGCCGCGCCAGAATTCCTCGGCCGTCACGGCGGCCAGCATCGCCATCAGGGCCGACACCAGCACCACGCGCAAATTGATGTCATGCGCGAACGCGGGCACCGCGCAGGCGACCAGCCACAGACCGGGCGCCGCCAGCATCGGCATCGGCTTGATCGGACGGCCGTCGAACATCCGGGCGCCAGCCCAGGTCAAAGCCGAGCCAAACAATACGAATGTGTTCGCCAGCGTGACTGAAATGATCTCCGGCGCCGAACCATGCGTCGTTAAAAGCGCTAGGCCGACGGCACCGATGATAAATGCCGCGCCCCAGACCATCGGCGCGCGCACGGCACGATTTTGCAGGCCGGCAAAAACCAGCAAAGCCCCGAGCAGCGCCGTGACGAAAACCGTCACAACCGACAATGTCTGGACGTCAAGCTGCATTGAATTCCCACCGACCCAAGGCCCGGCGGTGATCTTAATGCGACATGGTATGACGGGTGTTACCAGCGCCTAACGGTTCGGCGTTAGGCTTTCCGGAAGGTAAATGGCTCGCCGGCAAGTCGAGAAAATTGCCCGCGACCAAGAAAAAAGCACGCCTTCCGGCGCGCTTTTGACAACTTTTGTCGTAAAAAAACTAGCGCTTGGAGAACTGGAACGAGCGGCGGGCTTTCGCCTTGCCGTATTTCTTGCGTTCCACCACGCGCGAGTCGCGGGTGAGAAAGCCGCCCTTCTTGAGCGCGCCGCGCAGATCGGGCTCGAAATAAGTCAGCGCCTTGGAAATGCCATGACGCACGGCGCCGGCCTGACCGGACAGACCGCCGCCCGACACCGTGCAGATCACGTCATATTGCGTGGCGCGGTTGGCGGCGACCAGCGGCTGCTGGATCAGCATGCGCAGCACCGGACGGGCGAAGAACACTTCGATCGTGCGGGTGTTGACCACGATCTTGCCGGAGCCCGGCTTGATCCAGACGCGCGCGACCGCGTTCTTGCGCTTGCCGGTGGCGTAGGCGCGCCCCTGCTTGTCGAGCTTCTGCACATAAGTGGGCGCTTCCGGCGCTGCCGGCTTGAGGGTCGCCAAACCTTCCATCGACTGAATGGTGTCGGACACGATTAGGCACTCCTCACGTTCTTGCGGTTCATCGCGGCGATATCGAGCGGTTCCGGCTTTTGCGCTTCATGCGGATGCTCAGGCCCCGGATAGACGCGCAGGTTTCCGAACTGCACGCGCCCGAGCGGGCCGCGCGGCAACATACGCTCGACCGCCTTTTCGACGATGCGTTCGGGAAAGCGCCCTTCCATGATCTGGCGCGCTGAACGTTCCTTGATGCCGCCGATATAGCCGGTGTGGTGGTAATACACCTTGTTCTCACGCTTGCGCCCGGTGAACACGACTTTGGACGCGTTGACGACGATGACGTTGTCGCCGTCATCGACATGCGGCGTGTAGGTGGCTTTGTGCTTGCCGCGCAGGCGCATGGCGACGATCGTGGCGAGACGGCCGACGACGAGGCCGGTGGCGTCGACGATCAGCCATTTCTTTTCGATGTCGGCGGCTTTGGCCGAGTAGGTCTTCATGACAAATCCTTGGGATAGGCGCGCTGACCGCGCACCGGATGCGCGGGACTTCTAACCGAGCGGCCCTTGCCGGTCAACGCCGTCTTCGTAATATTTGTTAAATAAAATCAATGGCATATATGAATGGTATTTTAATACCAGTCGCTAATCATTTCTGATTGGGGATCGAATAGGTCGAGGTAACATGAGCGACCGGCTCGTCCACCCCATCCGAATAGAGCCAGACATCGCCGACGGCCAGCCGTTTGCCGACCTTCATCAGCTTGGCGTCGGCAATCAGATCGGCCTGGGCGGGCTTCCTGAGGAAATTGATGTTGAGATTGATAGTGACCGCCAAAGGCTGCGGCCCGACGGCTGAAAAAACCGCGACATACATGGCGAAATCGGCCAATTCCATCATGGTCGGCCCGGAAATCGTGCCGCCCGGCCGGATGGTCTTTGCATGAAAGGCCCGCCGCACGCGGATATCACCGTATTCGACCTTCTCGATCGTGAGCCCACTCCCGTCGAAAAAAGCCTGCGGGAATTCCTTCGCCAGCAGCTTTTCGATCTGATCGGCGTTAAGTGCCGGTGCCGGCATGCGCATCCCCTGCCCCCAATTTACAAGCTTCCTCTTAGTGGGGCGGAGGCTCCGGTCAAGCCGGCATTTCAATCCTTGTCGTAAAGCTCGCGCAGTTCATCCTTGGCTTTTTCCAGCTTTTTCTTACGGGTCTTCGACAGGCCCTTGCCACCACGATTGATGTAGAAGGTCAGCATCGACATCGCCGAGCGGTAAGGATCGGATTTACGGCGATGGCTGTGCTCGGCCGAACGTTTGAGCGAGAGCGCAATCTTGCGCGGCGTCGATTTCTTGAACACGCCCTCCTCCAGCGTCAGCGCGTCGCTCGTTTCGGTGACGTGCCGCGACCAGCGCTTGCCGGCGCGCTTTTTGGTCTTTTTCGAATTTTTCGTTTTGCGTTTTTTCGCTTTTTTCTTCGCCATATCGTGCAAATTCCGGAAATGCCAAGCCGTTCCCAAGCGGGTCCGATCCGACTAGACTTGCCGGCAAGCCAGGAACTATTCGCATGAACGTCCAGACCGCCCGCGATATCGATGCCGCCACCGTTCTCAAGCGCGAGCGCGACGGCAGCGTCGCCATCCTCACGCTCAACCGGCCGAAGGCGCGCAACAGCCTGTCGGAGGCGCTGCTCGCCGCGCTCTCGGAAGTGCTCACCGAAATCGCCGCGGACAAAGAAGTGCGCGCGGTGGTCATCACGGCGGAAGGCCCCGCCTTCTCCGCCGGACACGACATGAAGGAACTGACGGCGCGGCGTACCGACGCCGATGGCGGGCGCAAATATTTCCGCACCGTCATGCTGATGTGCAGCGAGATGATGCAGAGAATCGTCAATCTGCCGCAGCCAGTGATCGCCGCCGTGCAGGGTGTCGCCACCGCCGCCGGCTGCCAGATGGTCGCGAGTTGCGATCTCGCCATCGCGTCGGACACCGCCAGGTTCGCCACCCCTGGCGTCGATATCGGCCTGTTCTGTTCGACGCCGATGGTGGCGCTCACGCGCAACGTGGCGCCCAAGCATGCGATGGAAATGCTGCTCACCGGCGAAATGGTCGATGCCAAACGCGCCGCCGAGATCGGGCTAGTCAATCGCGTGGTGCCGGCCGGACAAGAAGTGAAGGCCGCCGTCGCACTCGCCAAGGAGATCGCGTCGAAGTCGTCTTACACAATCAAGATCGGCAAGCAGGCCTTCTACCGCCAAGCCGAACTGGGCCTCGCTGAGGCTTACGCCTACACCGCCGACGTAATGACCGAGAACATGATGGCGCGCGATGCCGAAGAAGGGCTTTGTGCCTTCCTGGAAAAGCGCGAACCGAAGTGGGAAGACCGGTAGTTGCCTTCCGCCGGCACCGCGCCATATTTCGCTCGTCCCCGCGAAGGCGGGAACCCAGTGTTTCACGCTTCGACGCTTGCATCTTTTGTTCTGGATTCCCGCCTGCGCGGGAATGAGCGGATTAATTGATGAACAACGCCACCCTCGTTTTCACACCGGCTGCGCAAAGGGCGCAGGAAGAACGCGGCTCGGCTAAGGCCTATGCCACGCGGCTGGCGGAAGGCTTTCCCGACAAGGTGACGCCCGAACTCGCCGCTTTCATCGCCGAACAGGACACGGTGTTTCTGGCGACCGCAAACGCGCAAGGTGCGCCTTATATCCAGCATCGCGGCGGCCCCAAGGGCTTCATCAAGGTCATCGACGAGAAGACACTTGGATTCGCCGACTACCGTGGCAATCGGCAATACATCACGCTCGCGAATTTGAGCGAGAACGACCACGCTTATTTGTTTTTGCTCGATCCGGCGCGCAAGCAACGCATTAAATTATGGGGCCGCGCCCGCGTGATCGAGAACGATCCGGCGCTGGTCGAGAAGCTGTTCGACAAAGGCTACAAGGCCAGGCCCGAACGCGCGATCCTCTTCACCATCGAAGCCTGGGACGTGAACTGCTCGGCGCACATCGTGCAGCGCTTCAGCGAAGCCGACATCGCGGAAGCAACGGAAAAAGTGCAGACCAAGATCGCTGAGCTGGAAGCGGAAAATGCGCGCTTGCGCGCGACGCTCGCGCAAAAGACATCAGCGACATGACCCACGACTCCTATCCCGACGCTTACATCCGCGGCATTCTCAACACCGTGAAGACCATCGCCATGGTCGGCTTTTCGCCAAACACCGTCCGTCCGAGCTATTTCGTTTTCAAATATCTGATCGAACGCGGCTTTCGCGTGATCCCGATCAATCCCGGCCATGCCGGCAAGGAAGTGCTCGGGCAGAAGATCTACCCTGCGCTCGCCGAAGTGCCGGAGCCGATTGACATGGTCGATATCTTCCGCGCCTCTGAACACGTGATGCCTGTGGTAAAAGAGGCGCTTGCGCTCACGCCGAAGCCGCAGGTGATCTGGATGCAGCTCACCATCCGCAACGACGAAGCGGCGGCGCTGGCAGAAGCGAAAGGCGTCAAAGTGGTGATGAACCGCTGCCCGAAGATCGAATACGGCCGCCTGTCGTCGGAAATTTCCTGGATGGGCATCAATTCGCGCACGCTCTCGTCCAAACGCGCGCAGAATCTTGGAACGGGTTTTCAGCGCATGGGGCTGGGCGACGGGAAGAAGGATGGCTGATCTTCCCTCTCCCCCATCCTTTACGGGGAGAGGGTGGCGAGCACCGAAGGTGTGAGCCGGGTGAGGGGCGATCAAGTCGTGGGTTTTGAGCCGGCCCCTCACCCGCTCGCCCTCGCCATTCGGCTCCGGCGAGCGACCTCTCCTCGCAATGCGGGGAGAGGTGAAAAAGCGCGCCTTGACGCCCTCCCCTTGGCACCCGTCTAATCCCGCCAACCGACAACACGAGGAAACATCATGGCCGACGCCGAACGCATCCCGGGTTTCGACACGCTCGCCATTCACGCCGGCGCCAAGCCCGACCCAACCACCGGCGCGCGGGCGGTGCCGATCTATCAAACCGCGTCCTATGTCTTCGACGACGTTGAGCACGCCGCCTCGCTGTTCGGGCTGCAAGCCTTCGGCAACATCTATACCCGCATCGGCAATCCGACCTGCGCCGTTGTCGAGGAACGCGTCGCCGCGCTCGAAGGCGGCACCGCCGCGCTGGCCGTCGCTTCCGGCCACGCCGCGCAGGTGGTCGTCATGCATACCCTGATGCAGCCGGGCGATGAGTTCGTCGCCTCGCGCAAGCTCTATGGCGGCTCGATCAACCAGTTCAGCCACGCCTTCAAAAATTTCGGCTGGAACGTGGTCTGGGCCGACCCGGACGACATCTCCTCGTTCGAGAAGGCGGTCACGCCGAAAACGAAGGCGATCTTTGTCGAGTCCATCGCCAATCCTGGCGGCATCATCACCGACATCGAGCCGATCGGCGCCATCGCCCGCAAGGCCGGTGTGCCGTTCATTGTCGACAACACGCTGGCGACGCCCTATCTGTGCAAGCCCATCGATTACGGCGCCGACATCGTGGTGCATTCGCTCACCAAATTTCTCGGCGGCCATGGTAACTCGATCGGCGGCGTGATCGTCGACGCCGGCACCTTCAATTGGTCGCGCGATAAGAAATATCCGATGCTGTGCGAGCCGCGGCCGGAATATTCCGGCATCGTGCTGCACGAAACCTTCGGCAATTTCGCCTTTGCCATTGCCTGCCGCGTGCTCGGCCTGCGCGATTTGGGTCCAGCGCTGTCGCCGTTCAATGCGTTTTTGATCGCGACCGGCATCGAGACGCTGCCGCTGCGCATGCAGCGCCATTGCGACAACGCGCTGGCCGTGGCTGAGTGGTTGTCGAAGCGGCCGGAAGTCGCCTGGGTCAGCTATCCCGGATTGGCGTCCGACAAATATCACGCACTGGCGAAAAAATACGTGCCCAAAGGTGCTGGTGCGGTGATGACCGTCGGCCTCAAGGGCGGCTACGACGCCGGCGTGAAGCTCGTTTCGAACGTGAAGCTGTTCTCGCATCTCGCCAATATCGGCGACACCAAGTCACTGATCATTCACCCGGCCTCGACCACGCATAAGCAATTGTCGGATGACCAGAAGACCCGCGCCGGCGCGGGGCCGGACGTCGTGCGGCTGTCGATCGGCATCGAGGACATCGCCGACATCATCGCCGATCTGGAAGAAGGTTTAACCGCTAAGTGATCAATGTCATTCTTGGCACCGCCACGCCCGGCGGCGGCTTTCCGCTTTACGGCGACAATCTCGCCGCCGTGGTCAACGAGACCGATCCGGCGCTTCACATCGAGCCGCACAACACCAAGGGCTCGACCGAGAACATTCCGCTCCTCGAAGCGGGCCAACTCGACATCGCGCTCTGCACCGGCGAGCCGTTCTATGAAGCAATCGAGGGCATCGGCCGCGCCCGCTCGAATGTGAAAATCCTTGCCGCGATGTATTCGACTGCCGGAATGTTTGTGGTGCGCGGCGACAGCCCGGCCCGCGCGATCTCGGACTTGAAAGGCAAGCCGGTCGCCTTCGGCGTCGCCAGTTCGGGCCTTACTATTTTATCGCGTTATGTGCTGGAAGGCCTCGGCCTCGACCAGAAAAGGAATTTCGAGGCGATCTTTCTCGACAAGGCTGACGACGGACCGGCGATGGTGCTCGACGGCCGCGCCGCGGCCTTGTGGGGCGGCGGCGTCGGCTGGCCGGGTTTTGCAAAAGTTGCGGAAGCCGGCGGGCGTTTCATCGCACCAACGTCTAAGGAAGCAGCAGCCATCCGCGCGAGGCACAGCTTCCTGAAATCGACCGTGCTGCCCGCCAACAGTTACGCCGGACAGACGCAAGCCATCAACTCGGTCGGTTCCTGGAGCTTCGTGCTCGCGCGCAACGATTTGGCCGACGACACCGCCTATGCGCTGGCGCGCGCCATCGACAAAGGCCACGCCGCTTTCGTCAAGCGTCTCGCGCAAGCAGCCGAGACCACGCCGCAGAATACCGCCGCCGCCGCGCCCAAGCCTGAACTCATTCATCCAGGCGTTCAACGCTATCTGAAGGAAATCGGATTGTGATTCCGTGGGCACGAGCGGGTTTGTGCTTGCCCGCTTATATCGCTCTGACAGTCACGTCTATCCATGCCGCAAGCCGCCTGCCCGGCGATCTAGTCTATCTGCGCGACGTCGCCCCGAGCATCCGACAGGACATGCGTTATGCTGGCGCCGACAATTTCACGGGTCATGCTCTGCCGGGTTACGACGCGCCGGAATGCCTATTGAAACGCGCGGTCGCGCTTGCGCTTCTGCGCGTGCAGGAAGACCTCGCGGCCCGTAACCTGTCGCTCAAGGTCTATGACTGCTACCGGCCGACCCGCGCCGTCGCCGCCATGGCGCGCTGGGCGCGTGACCCGAAAGCGCGCCCAAATACGTCGCGGTTTTATCCGGCGCTCGACAAGTCAAAATTGTTCGAGCTCGGCTATATCGCCGTCCATTCGGCGCATTCGCGCGGCGTCGCCATCGATCTCACCATCGTGGCGCGCGACGCCGCTCCCGCCGCACACTTCGACCCGAATACCAACTATAGCGCCTGTACCGGCCCGGCAGCCGCTCGCGCGCCCGATAACAGCCTCGACATGGGCGCCGGCTTCGATTGTTTCGATGTCCACAGTTGGACGCACAACGCCGCGATCACGCCTGAACAAAAAGCCAACCGCCGCATTCTGCTCGACGCCATGAGGCGGCGCGGCTTTGCCAACTACCAACGCGAATGGTGGCACTTCTCGTATCGCGCCGGCGAGGGCGGTGTTGCCTATAACGCGCCGATCGTGCCGCGCTAGTTCTTGTTTAACGTCTTCGCAACGTAATCCGCCACCCGCTGAAGCGTCTCCGGCGCGGTCCAGATCGCCGTCACCGCTTTGTCGGTCGCAGCCGCATTGAGCGCCATGCGGTCGACCACACCTTGGCGGATCTGCGCCTTGGTCTGCGCGAAAGCGGACGGCGACAGCGACGCATAATGGCGGACGATTTTCATCGTCCGCACCAGCAATTCGTAAGGCTCGACGACTTCGTCGGTCCAGCTTTTCTGCAAGGCCACGCCAGTGTCGTAGGTCGCCGCGCCCAGCGTGAACTCCGCGACAAATCGCTTCGGCACCGCGAAGCGCAATATCTCGAAGGCGAGCGCCGGAAACGGCACGCCCACCTGCAATTCGGTGACGCCGATGCGGCCGACACCTTGCGCCATCACGCGGCGGTCGGCACACGCCGCCAGCACCGCGCCGCCGGCAATGGCGTGGCCATTGATCGCCGCGATCACAGGCTTGGGATAAAAAAACACCGTATCGTAAAGTCGATGCAGCGCCGGCAGAAACGCGCGCACATAATCGGCGCCGCCCGCGCTCAGCCGCTTGAGATCGACGCCGGCAGAAAATATCCCGCCCTGACCGGTCAGAACGACCGCGCTCGCGTCCGTCGCACGCAACTCGTCGAATTTTGCAGCCAGCGCGGTGCAAAACTCGATGTCGAGCGCATTGACCTTGCCGTGCGACAGCGTCACCACGGCAATGCCGCCGTCGACCTTCATATCGATCATGCGCCCTGCTCCGCCAATCGCGCCGAGGACGCCGGCAAGCGATGCGACAACCGTTCGGCATGCACCACCGCCGCGGTGAAGGTGTAAATGGCAAACATCTGATGCGCCAGCGCGAGTGCAATCGGCGCCTGATGCAGAAGCGTCAGGATCCCGAGCACGGCCTGCGCCGTCACCATGGCGGCAAGCACAAACGCGCCGCGCGTTCCGCGCCCTGTCCGCCAAGCGTCGCCGGCGTGAAACATGACGGCAAACCAGATCGCATAAGCCACCATGCGGTGATCGAACTGCACGGTCAGCGTATTCTCGAACAGGTTGCGCCACCACGGCGAGGTAAACCACAGCCGCGCGGCGGCCGGCACAAAGGCGCCGTCGATCAGCGGCCAGGTGTTGTAGACAAGCCCGGCGTTAAGCCCCGCCACCAGCGCGCCCAGATAAATCTGCAACAGCAGCATGGCCGCGATGACCAACGCGCCGACGCGCAGTCGCGCGGGCACAGGCGCCGTGCGCGCTACCAGACCCTGCGCCGTCCACAGCACGGCCGCGTAGATCGCGGTCGCCAGCGTCAGATGAAAGGCGAGACGATATTGCGACACGCTGACCAGATTGCTGCCGGCCAATCCCGAGGACACCATCCACCAGCCGACCGCGCCGAGCGCGGCGCCGCCGAAAAATATTCCCCACAGCCATGCCTTCAAACCCGCCGGCACCAAGCCGCGCCAGAGAAAAAACAGAAACGGCAGCAGGAACACAAAGCCGGTCGTGCGCGCGAGCAGGCGATGCGTCCACTCCCAGAAATAAATCACCTTGAAGTCACCAAGGCTCATGCCCTGGTTGCGCTCCTTGTATTGCGGGATTTGCCGGTAGCGCGAAAATTCCGCTTGCCAGTCGCTTGGCGACAACGGCGGCAGTACGCCGGTCACCGGCTTCCATTCGGTGATCGAAAGCCCGCTTTCGGTGAGCCGCGTCGCGCCACCGACTACCAGCGTGAGAAAAATCATGGCGGCGACGCACAGCAGCCAAGCTCGCAAGACGCGTGGCCGCGCGCGAGAACTGTCTGATAATAAGGTCGTTTCAGGCATTATTCTTCGCGCTTTAAGCCTCTGCGCTTGCGGGATGCTGCGCGGACCATATAGTCAGGTGCGGCGTATGAAGCAAATTGTCATCATCCGCCCCCGCCTGCGCGGGCATGACACCGGAGTTTGAAATGCCTCCTCGCCTGCGCAAATTCATCGGCGCCATTTTGCTGCTCGTGCTGGTCGCCGTCTGGGCGCTGCTGGCGATGGCGCTGGCGCAATCGGCGCTCACCGATGTCAACGGTTTCGTCGCCGCGCTTTATTATGTCGTTGCGGGTCTCGGTTGGGTGCTGCCGGCGATGCCGATCGTGAGCTGGATGGCGAGGGGCGGGAAGCCTGCCGCCCGCTGACCTGCCACGACGATTGGTTCGCAGCTAAAGCTGGGTCCTGGGTCCGAGCGCACCATTACGCTTCGCTTCACGCCGCACTGCGCCCGGGACACCTGAATCGCTTACGCCACATTCAGCCGCTTGAAACCATTCCACATCGCCGTGCCGGCGCCGGACATCAACACCTTCAAATAACGCTGGCGCTGATATTCGCCGTTGACCGAAATGCGCGGCAGCGCCGTCATGTGGTCGGCATGCGTCTTGAACAGCACGCCCGGCCTTGTGGTCACCGCGGTCTTGAAACCCAATTCAGCCGCGATGCGAAACTCGCGCGGACCGGCCGAGGTCGGATCGCCGACCGGGTAAGCCAGATGCTCCGGCCTTTTTCCCAGCGCCGCCTCAAGCACCGAACGGCTCATCTCCATCTCGGAGCGCACGGCGTCCTCGTCCACTATCTTCTTGAGTATCATGTGGTTGACGGTATGCGCGCCGATCGTCACCAGCGGATTCTGCGCCAGTTCGCCGATCTCCTGCCAGTCCATGCACAGCTCGCGGCAGATTTCCGCAATATCGACGCGATAGGTCGCGCACAGATCGCGCACCGTGCGGCGCAATTCGTCCTCGCTCTTCATGCTGCGCAGATAGCCGTAGATCGCGTCGTACAGTTGGCGCTTTTCGCGCACCGAGCGGGCGTCGAAATATTTCTCCTCGCCGTCGATCACCAGGCCGATGCGCTGGTTCTGCGCCACGACGGCTTCGAGAGCGAGCCACCACAATTCGCCGAGGCGGTCGGGAAAGCTGGTCGGAATATAAAGGGCCCAGGGAATCTCATATTTCCGCAGAAGCGGCGCCGCCCAGCGCATCGTGTCCTTGTAGCCGTCGTCGAAAGTAATGCAGACGAAACGGCGCGCGAAGTCATTCTCGACAAAGCGGCGATGCATCTCGTCGAGCGTGATGACGTCGACCTTGCGACGCTTGAGCCGGCGCAGCAGGCGCTCGAAAAACCTCGGCGTCACTTCCAACAGGCGATTGGGCTGAAACGCGTCTTTGCGCGAGGGGCGTACGTGGTGCAACGTCAAAATCGAGCCGACCCCGCCCAGAAGCGGCTTGAGCATGTGATGCATGCCGCTGAAATAGAGCGTTTCCAGCCCGGTCCGGATGATCGTTTTCTTGATATCAACCACGTTATCAACCCCAGAGCCCGGAACCGGATACGAACGAAGTCCAGCCAATATTCCAACTCTTTATTGATAATTCTTTGCGAACCTGTAACCGGCCCGTCAAAAGCGGCCAATAAGCCCGATATAGCGCAGGCTTTTTATATGAATCCCGCCCTGCGGACCTTTAATGCCGACGCCCGCCCCATTTTGGCGGCCGACGCCGGCAATGTGCAGGCGGGCGATGCCCGTTTGGCGCGCGTCGGGGTGTTCCGTGAAATGGCCGCGGCCGAGCCGTATTGGCGCGCGCTCGAGGGGCAGGCACATTTCGGCACCGCCTACCAAAGCTTCGACTGGTCCAAGGCCTGGCTGGCGCATGTCGGCGCGGCCGCGGGCGTTGCGCCTTTCATCTTGGTCGGGTTTGACGCGCAGGGCGAGGCGATCTGCCTATGGCCGCTCGGACAGCGCCGCATGGGCGGCTTACGCGTATTGGAATTTCTCGGCGGCAAACATTCGAATTTCAATACAGCGCTATGGCGCGGCGATTTCACTTCAAAGATGACCGCCGACGATCTACGCGATGTGTTGGCTCAATTAGGCGACGCGGCCGACCTGCTGATGTTGACCAATCAGCCGATGATGTGGAACGGCAAGAGCAATCCATTCGCGCTGCTGCCGCACCAGACTTCGCCCTCCTCGGGCTACAGCGGCGAATTACGCAAAGACTTCGACGCGCTTTTGACGGAACGTACCAATACGAGCGCACGCAAGAAAATGCGCCGGAAAGAGCGCGTGCTTGCCGGCCTTGGCGACGTCACCTTCGAACGCGCCGAAGCCGATTCGGACGTGAAACGCGTGCTCGCCGATTTCTTTGCCCAGAAGACCGCCCGCATGCGCGCTATTGGCCTACCCAATGTGTTCGAGCCGGCGGACGTGCAGCGCTTTGTTACGGAGGCGGCCCTGGCGCGCAAAGACGACGGCAGCCACGTGCTCGAGCTTTATACGCTCTCGCTCGACGGCACGATCGTCGCAACCATAGGCGGCGTAGCAAGCGACGGCCGCTTCTCGGCCATGTTTACATCGATCATTCACGGCAAATTTGGCGCCGAAAGCGTAGGCGAACAATTGCTGGTGCGCTTGGTACGGCACTTCTGCGAACGCGGCTTCCACACTTTCGACCTCGGCGTCGGCGAAGCGATCTACAAGGGCACCTTCTGCCCGGATGTGGAGACGCTGTTCGACAGTTACTGGCCGCTGACGGCTTCCGGCAAGCTCGCAGCCTTTGCGTTGAGCCACGCCGCCGCCGCCAAGCGCTCGGTCAAGCAGAACCCGAGGCTTTGGGCGGGCGTGCAGAGGCTGCGTCACCTGAAGGCGAAGTTTTCCGGGTGCTGAGGTTTAAGCGGCGGCCGCCTGCGTCGCGCCGGCCATGAGGCTGACATCGCCGAAGCCCGCCATTGCCAGCCTATCGCACGCATTCTTGCTCGCGGCTTCCACCGGATCGGATGCCACCAGCACGGTCTTTTGCGCCAGCGCCGCAAAGCGTTCGACCGGGACATCCGCGACCGAGCCGATATCGATCACGACGTGCCCATAGCTCTGCGTCAAGGCCTCGATCGCGGTTTGCATCATCGGCGACGACGCGAGCATCAAGCCATCGGCGCCGATGTTGCCGGCCGCGACCACATGCACGTTCGAAAATTGATCGCGCGTGACGATATCGCCGAAGGTCGCCGCCCCGCGCGCGAGTTCGGCAAGGCCGGGCGCGTTCGGATCGGTCGAGATCACCGACAGATTGGGCGCGCCGAAGGCCATGTCGACCAGCACGACGGTGTCGCTTTTGGCGAGCGCCCGCGCCAGCGTAATCGCCGCATGCGTCGTGCCGACGTTACGTTTTGTCCCAGCCACCACAACACGGCGGCCACCCTCGCCTGCCTGCTTGATGCTCTGCACGATCTGGTCAATGCTGCTGAGCGCCACCGGCACAGCGAATTGCGCCGCCGGCATAATCGGCGGCGACGCCATGTACGGCAGCGGCTGCTGCATCGGCGGCGTATAAGCAGGCGGCGTGCGATAGCCGACCGGAGCCGGATAGTTCGATGGAATGCCCTGCGGATAGACGGGAGCAAACCCGGCCGTCCCCGGCGTTGCCAGCAGCGCGCCGGTCACTGTGAACCCCGCCGACAGAATGAAGGCGGCAAAAGCCGCGATCAAAACGGTCGAAGTCTTCTTTGGATAAGCCGGTTTGATCGCCGGACTGGCGCGCGAGATGATGCGTGCTTCCGGCGGCGCCGCATTGATATTGTCGCGCGCGGAGGCTTCCGAATATTTCACCAGGTAGGAGTCGAGCAACTCGCGCTGCGACTTGGCATCGCGCTCGAGCGACCGCAGTTCGACATCCTGCTCATTCGTCTGCGAGGCGAGCTTCTTGACCTGGTCGAGACTCACCATCATCGCCTGCAACCGGTCACCGGCGACCTTGGCGTCGTTTTCGAGTTGGCGCGCCAGCCGCTCGCCCTCGACGCGCTTGGCGCGTTCGATCTCGGCGATCTGCGCGCGCAATTCCTTGATGCGCGGATGCTGGTCGAGCAGCGTGGTCGATTGCTCTGCCAGTTGCGAACGCAGCGCGTTGCCCTGCTCGGTCAGCCGCCGCATCGATTCCGAATTGGCGATGTCGGAGGAATCAATCGGCTGGCCGGAGCGCACCAGTTCGCGCAATTGCTTGGCGCGCGCCTCCAAGTCGGCCTTCTGCCCGCGCGCGGCCGCGATCTGCGAATTCACCTCGGTCAGTTGCTGATTGGGCAGCGAGGTATTGTTGGAGCCGACGAACAGGTTGGAGCGCGCGCGATAGGCCTCCACCTTGCCCTCGGATTCGGCGACCTTGGTGCGCATTTTATCGATTTCGCCGGCGAGCCAAGTACTGGCGGCGCGGGTCTGGTCGGTCTTGGCCGAACGCTGCATGCTCAGATAAGTTTCCGAGATCGTATTGGCGACACGGGCCGCGAGCTGCGGATCGGCCGACGAGAAATCGATGCCGATGACGCGCGATTTCTCGACCGCGTGCACATTGAGCCGGTCGTAAAAGGCTTCCAGCGTGCGCTCGTCGCGCGACAGCGTGGTGACATCGCGCGCCATCCCGAACAGACCGAGCAACGTGCGCAACGGCGTCAGGCCGCCGATCGCCGGATCGAATTCAGGCAATTCATTGAGCTTTTCCTTAGCGATAACGCCGCGCGCGAGATCGCGCGACAGCATGATCTGCATCTGGCTGGTCACCGCTTCGGGGTCGATGGTGGAGCGATCGGTGGTGTTCTTGTCGGCTTCCGCGCGCATGAAGACGTTCTCGCGCGATTCCAGCAACAGCTTCGATTCGGAGCGGTAACGCGGTGTGATGGCGTTGACGACGACGAAAGCGCCGGCCGCTGCGATTAGCGTGAAGGCGATAATGCGAGTTTTCTTTTGCCAGACGGCGCTCGCCAGCCCGCGCAAATCGGGCTCGCCAGACGCGTTCATCGCGGTCGCGGGCATGACGGCGACGGGCGTGGCAACGGAAGGCGGTGCGCCCGCTTTCGACTTCTTACGGAAAAACATTTCGACTCCAACGCGCGGCTTGCGGCAACGCCATGATCTGAGCGTACTATGGTTGCTACCGCGTTAACTCGGGGCCGGTTATTGCGCAGCGGCGAAAGGAGTTATTAACCACGCCGCCCCCTAATCGATGTTGCGTTTCTCGATTCAAATGCGACTGGCAGCGGGCATTAAATGGCGCCTTTGAATATCCTGCATGTCTTTCGTGCGCCGGTCGGCGGGCTATTCCGGCACGTACTCGATCTGTCGCGCGAACAGTCCGCGCGCGGCCATCGGGTCGGACTGATTGCCGACAGCTCGACCGGCGGCGAGCGCGCCGAGGAAGCGCTCAAAGCGATTGAGCCGGTGCTGGCGCTGGGGCTTACCCGCATACCAATGCGCCGCAGTATCGGCCCAGGCGATTGCATTGCCGTCGCGCACGTCATGCGCCGCAGCAGGGATGTCGGCGCCGACGTGCTGCATGGCCACGGCGCCAAAGGCGGCGCCTATGCGCGGCTTGCCTTCAACAACGCCCGCGCGGTGCGCGCCTATACGCCGCATGGCGGCAGCCTGCTGTTCGGCCACGCCACGGTGGCCGGCAAGATTTATCTCGGCACCGAACGCCTATTGATGCTGCGCGGCGATTTGTTCCTGTTCGAAAGCCAGTACAGCACCGATATCTTTCGCAGACAGATTGGCACGCCGAACGGGCTGGTGCGCGTCGCCCATAACGGGGTTTCGCGCGCGGAGTTCGAACCGGTCGTGCCCGCGGCCGACGCCACAGATCTGGTTTTCTTGGGTGAGTTGCGATGGATCAAGGGCATTGACGTGCTGATCGAGGCCATTGCCCGGCTGCATCGCGCGGGGCGTCCCATCACCGCCACGCTGGTCGGCTCCGGTCCCGACCGCGACGCCTTGCTGGCGCAGATGAATGGTCTCGGCCTTAGCGCGGCCGTTCGCTTTAAGCCGGCCATGCCGGGGCGGGCGGCGCTCGCCCTTGGCCGCATCCTGGTGGTGCCGTCACGGGCGGAATCGCTGCCCTACGTTGTACTCGAAGCGGCCGCCGCCGCGGTTCCATTAATCGCAACGAACGTTGGCGGCATTTCGGAAGTCTACGGACCGGATTCCGACGCCTTGGTTCCACCGCAGGATGCCGGTGCGCTCGTTGCCTCAATTATGCAGGCGCTCGATGGCGGTGCGGCCGGCACAGCCTTTACGCAACGGCTGAGGAACCGCGTTTCGACGTATTTTTCGGTCGACGCCATGGTCGATGGCGTCCTCGATGCCTACGGCGCAGCCCTCGGCATTCTGCGTCAAAAGGGCCGCCGTTAAATCCTTTTTAGCGCGTTGCGATAAGTCTTTATTGAGAGTCTTTGCCTAGAAATTTACCGGTATTAACAACCGTTCGCGGCTGGCACGCGGCGGCTCGTTCTGGCGCCCTTTAATGATCGAAGCCGACACCCGCCCTACCCTTAGCGCCGACGGCGCCGCCGCCGTCATCGAACGGCTGCGCGACGGTGTGCGCGCGCCAACGCGCGTGCATGAATTGTCGCCTGAGGCGCTCGCCGTCGCCAATGAGACGATGGCGCGGCCGATCTCGCCGATCGTGCTCGCCGGCTTCGTGCGCATCGCCGAATTCATGCTGATCGTCGCGGTCGGCATGGCGATTGTCCTTGCGTATATCGAGCCACTTGCGCCGCAGTGGCATCGCTATTTCGCAGCGGTCCTCGTTATCGCTGGCCTTTCGACGCTCGCTTTCCAGACCGCCGATATTTATCAGGTGCACGCCTTCCGCGGCCACGAAAAGCAATACATGCGGCTCGCCTCGGCCTGGTCGGTGGTATTCCTGGTTGTCATCGGCGCGTCGTTTTTTCTTAAAGCCGGCGAGATGTTCTCGCGCCTTTGGCTGGGGGCCTTTTTTGTCGCCGGCCTGCTTGCGCTCGTTACTTCGCGCAAGTCGCTGTACTACGCCGTGCGCAAATGGACGCGCGAAGGACGGCTCACCCGCCGCACGGTGATCGTCGGCGGCGGCGAGCCGGGTGAACGCGTGATCGACGAATTGCGCCGGCAAAAGGATACCGGCATCGACATCATCGGCGTTTTCGACGACCGCACCGACGGCCGTAGTGCCACGGAATGCGCCGGCGAACCCAAACTCGGCACCGTCGACGACCTGGTCGAGCTCGGCCGCCGCACCCGCATCGACCTCGTAATTTTCTCGCTGCCAATTTCGGCAGAGAACCGCATCCTGCAAATGCTAAAGAAGCTCTGGGTGCTGCCGCTCGATATTCGCCTGGCCGCGCATACCAACAAGTTGCAATTCCGCCCGCGTTCCTATTCCTACATCGGCAAGGTGCCGGTGCTCGACGTGTTCGACCGGCCCATCGCCGATTGGGACGTGGTGATGAAATGGCTGTTCGACAAAATCATCGGCGGCATTGCGCTGATCTTCGCGCTGCCACTGATGGCGCTGGTTGCCATCGCCATCAAGCTCGACAGCCGCGGGCCGGTGCTGTTCAAGCAAAAGCGTTACGGCTTCAACAACGATCTGGTTGAAGTCTACAAATTCCGCTCGATGTATGCCGACATGAGCGATACAACCGCGAGCAAGCTCGTGAGCAAGGACGATCCGCGCGTCACCCGTGTCGGCCGCGTCATTCGCAAGGCCAGCCTCGACGAATTGCCGCAACTGTTCAATGTCGTGTTCAGCGGCAACCTCTCGCTGGTCGGCCCGCGCCCGCACGCGGTCAATGCCAAGGCCGAAGCGCGGCTTTACGCCGAAGCGGTCGATGGCTATTTCGCGCGTCATCGCGTCAAGCCTGGCATCACCGGCTGGGCGCAGATCAATGGCTGGCGCGGCGAGACCGACACGCATGAAAAGATTCAAAATCGCGTCGAGCATGATCTTTATTACATCGAGAACTGGTCGGTGCTGCTCGATCTCTACATACTGGCGCGCACGCCATTTGCGTTGCTTTCGACCGAGAACGCCTATTGATCACCGCCCGCAATATCGCCCGCTATGCGGCCGCGCCGATGCCGGCGGCCGCGCTTGCGCCTATGGCCACAGCGGCGCCATTCCGCGAACGGCTGCTGATCACAACCTTGTTCCTCACCGTGCTGGCGAGTTCGATCGCCTTTATCGAACCGTCGCCGCATGACGGCCTGATGGGTGTGCTGGCTATCGCCGGCGTGATCGCGGGAATCCGCTTTCACCGCATTCTAGCGGTGCCGTTATTGCTGCTGCTGGGTTGGAATTTTTTCGGCCTGATGACTTTGCTTAACGTGCCGGGCCAGGAAAAAACCGTCCAATATGCCGTGACGTCGATTTATCTCGCGCTCGCCGCGCTACTCTTCGCCATGCTGTTTTCGGAAAACACCGTGGCGCGACTGAAGGCGATGCGCAGCGCCTATATTCTGACGGCCGCGTTTACTGCGATCTGCGGCGCGATCGGATATTTCCATCTGTTTCCCGGCGCCGAGATGTTCACGCTTTACGACCGTGCGCTGGGAACTTTCAAAGACCCCAATGTCTATGCACCATTCCTGATTTTGCCGGCGCTGTTTCTGCTCGAAGGCATGCTCACCCGCCGCATCGAACTGTCCGGTATCTTTTTTAGCGGGATTATTTTGTTCGGCCTGCTGCTCGGTTTTTCGCGCGGTTCGTGGTTTAATTTCTCGGTAGCGCTGGCGGTGGTGATCGCGCTCTCGCTGCTCACCGCGCCGACGCCGAAAGCGCGCACGCGCATTATCGGGTTGACGCTGGCCGGCGTCGCTGTCATCGCAATTCTGCTGGCGATCCTGCTGTCGATTCATTCGATCGGCGGCATGTTCGAGCAGCGCGCCCAGCTTATTCAAAATTACGACGTCGGCACCGGCGGCCGCTTCCGCTTGCAGGAACTGGCGGTGACGTCGGTGTTGAATTTCCCGAACGGCATGGGCCCTTTCGAGTTCGCACGCGTGCACGGCTTGCAGCAGCATAATGTCTATTTGCAAGCCTTTCTGGTCTATGGCTGGGCCGGCGGCCTGTCTTATATTTTGCTGCTGGTAGCAACGCTCTGGGTCGGTTTCAAATACGCACTCGTGCGCACGCCTTGGCAGGGTTGCGCCATCGCGGCGGTCGCGGCCTTCTTCGGTCTGATCCTGGAAGGCTTCATCATCGACACCGACCACTGGCGTAATTTCTTTCTGATCATGGGCATCATCTGGGGACTTGCGGCCGCCAGTCGGGCCGCCAAACGCAAAGCGCAAATGGCGCCGTTTCCGGCGTGCTAGTGTTACGATTTCCGTCGTTTTTCGCGGTTGCGCTGCGGTAGGGGCCTCCCTATAGTCCGCGCCGTTCCGGTCGGGGCGTAGCGCAGCCCGGTTAGCGCACCTGTCTGGGAGACAGGGGGTCGTGAGTTCAAATCTCGCCGCCCCGACCAATTAAACCAATAAAATCAGGGTGGTTTTGAGTTGCCCGGTTGGTACATTTTCCGCTGGTACACTTTGGTACAATTGATTTTGTACCAAACTATTTACCCCTCTTTCGCATACGGCTTCCCGCCCGTTTCGCGCCCTATCCGGTTGGCCTTGACCAGCGCGCCCGTAATCATCCCCGCCAGCAAGAAACGCGCGCCGTCGCTAATGGCCCCCAGCTTTAGCTTGTCCATTATCTCCCAAGCCTAGCAAACCGCCCAGTGCTGCCCGCAGCCACGCTCATAGCCTTCCGGGTAGTCCTGGCCCTTGTCGGCCATTCCATCCATACGTCAATAATGTGCGGCGGCTCCGCCGGAAAATACGCGGCAGATGCACAAGATGATCAAGGGCTCGCGCTTTCTCGAAATCGAGCAGGCCGGCCACATCGCCAATACCGAACAGCTGGCGGTTTTCAATGCCGCCGTGCGCGCATTCTTTGAAGAGATGGATACGCGCGTCTAGTCCGGGGTGCGCAACGAAATGCCGAGGGCTGCGCGGCGGCGCAACCAGGCAGAGGCACGGTATTTCGGATCGTGCGTCAGCGCCTGCATGTTGTCGAGCACGGCCAAAACGCGGGCGGGGCCGAGACTGTCGCCGAGCGCGAGCGGGCCTTTCGGGTAATTGAGGCCGAGTTCGACCGCGGTGTCGATGTCGGCGGGCGACGCCACACGCAGTTCGGCAATGCGGCTGCCGACATTGACGATCATCGCCAGCAGGCGTTGCACGACGAAGCCGGTCGAGTCGTTGATCGCGGTGACCGGCGCACCGGTGGCTTCCAACGCGGCGACCGCCACGCCGAGCGCCAGCGGCGCCGTCAGCGGATTTTTCATCGCCGTGTAGCGGCCCGTAAATCGCCCCAGCATATCGACCGCGAGCGTGCGCGCAGGATCGAGCTTGAGACGGAGCGCGACCGCCGTGCAATCTTCGCCGAGCGGCGTCACCAGACAAACTTCTTTCGCAGCGGGCGTGCCGCCAAGCGCAGTCTTGATCCCTGCGCCATTCAATAGCGCCGCTAGATCGCTGCCGCCCTCTTCATCGGCAATCCAGACCGACTTCGGCGCCGCCTGTTTGACGACCTCGATGGTCGGCGAGCCCGCCTGTGGCGGTCCGGCATAATCGTAAAAGCCTTGTTTGCTCTTGCGCCCAAGCAAGCCGCCCGCCACGCGTACGGCCATCAGCGCCGAGGGCTGATACATCGGCTCGTCGTAATAGCGGCCGTAAATGCTTTCCATCACCGCATGGGTGACGTCGCCGCCGACCAGATCGAGCAGTTCGAACGGCCCCATGCGGAAGGAGGCAGCCTCCTTCATCAGCACGTCGACTTCGCGCGGCGTGGCGATGCCCTGGCCGACGATACGCAGCGCCTCCGGCCCATAGGCACGGCCGGCGTGATTGACCACGAAGCCGGGCGTGTCGGTCGCGACAATCGGCGTCTTGCCGATGCGCCTGGTAAATTCAACCAGCGCCGGCGCGAGCGAAGGATCGCTGCGCAGACCGCCGATCACTTCAACCAGCTTCATCACCGGCGGCGGATTGAAGAAGTGCAGGCCCCCGATCCGTTCCGGCCAGGCGCAACCGGCGGCGATTTCCGTCACCGAAAGCGACGACGTATTGGTGACAATGACGGCGTCGGCCGCCATGCGCTGTTCAAGCGCGCTGAACAATTCGTGCTTGATGGCGATGTCCTCGACGATCGCTTCGATCGCCAACCCTGCAAAGGCCGCCTCGTCGAGCGAGGCAATCGGCTTCAAGCGTTTCATTAACACGCGCTTGTCGTCTTCCGACAGACGGCCTTTGGCGACCTGACCGTCGAGTCCCTTGCCGACCGTGGCGATGGCTTCCGCCACCGCGCCCTCGCGCGCGTCGTACAGCAGCGTCGTGATGCCGGCCTGCGCGCAGACTTGCGCGATGCCACGCCCCATGGTGCCGGCGCCCACCACCGCCACCACCAGATCGGATTTGGAAAGATCGGCCGCCATTATTTGCCTTCGTAGTTCGGCTTGCGCTTTTCCAGGAAGGCCTTCATGCCTTCCTTCTGATCGCGCGTGGCGAATTGCAATTGCAGCGCCTTGCGCTCCAGCATCAGCGCGGTCTCGAGCGGCGCGTTCAAGCCGGCATTGACGATTTCCTTGATTTGCATAATCGAGATTGGGGGCATTGCGGCAATTTCGCGTGCGGTCTCAAGCGCGCGCGCCAGCGCCTGTCCGGCCGGCGCGACTTCGCCGACAATGCCCATGTCGAAAGCTTCCTTGGCGCCGAACATGCGGCCGGTCATCAGCAGCAGCATCGCGCGTTGCCGCCCGACCAGCCGCGCCAGCTTCTGCGTGCCGCCGCCGCCGGCGAGAATGCCGAGCTTCACTTCTGGCAGCCCCAGTTTGGCGCCCTCGCCCGCGACGATGATGTCGGCGCACAAAGCCAACTCAAGCCCGCCGCCGAGCGTGAAGCCTTCCACCGCCGCGATCACCGGCTTCGGGCAATCCATGATGGTGCGCCAATATTTCTGGATATTGCGCGCCATGATTTCGATCGGCCCGGCTTCGGCCATTTCGGCGATATCGGCACCGGCAGCGAACACCGTGTCGGAGCCGGTGATGATCAGGCAGCGCGCCTTTTCGTCGTCGCCATAGCGGATGATTTCTTCCGACAGCCGCATGCGCACCGGCAGGTTGAGCGCGTTGCGCACCGCCGGGCGGTTCAATCGCAATACGATGATGTCATCGGAAGGCCGTTCGACCAGCAGCGGGTCAGGCATCGTCATGGTGGTCAATCCATAAGGCTCATTACTCGCGCGCCTTGCCTATCACGCGGCCCGCCCGACGCCAATTCGGGGAGCTTTTGTTCCCGCTGGAGCATTGATTCCGCGCCCATGTTTTCGCCAAGCCGGATCAGCCCATGACCGCCGCCTTCGCGCAGGCCGCTCCGGCCGCCGCTTTGCCCGCCGGCGCGCCGCATACCGTCCGCGACAGCTTTAGCTTGATCTGGCAAAAGCTCGACGGCTGGACCAATGACTTCGTTCTGCTGATCCCGAACCTGATTGTCGCGTTACTCGCCGCTTTTATCTTTCTTATTCTGGCCTGGCGCTTGGAGTTCGCTGTGCGGCATGCCGTCAATGCAGCGGCCGCTCATCGCGGCGACCAGATCAAGGTCGGCGATATCGAAGGCACCGTGCAGGCGGTCGAGACCCGCGCCACGCTGGTCAAGACTTACAGCGGGCGACTGGTGATCATTCCGAACAGCGACATCTATGCCCGCTCGGTTACGGTCCACACCGCCTACGAAACCCGCCGGGCAGAAATCATCGTGCCAGTCGGGCTCGAAGTCGATCTCGACCTGGCGATGACGGTTTTCCGTAACGCCGTCCTCGGCGTCGAACACGTACTGGCCGACCCGCCGCCCGACGTGCTGCCGTGGGAGCTCAAGGACAACAACGTCAACATCCGCGTGCGCTGGTGGGCGAAGTCGCAGCGCACCTACGAGGTGCATACCCGCGCCGCCGTGGTGCTGGCGATCAAGCGCGCGAGCGAACAAGCCGGCATCGCGCTCCCGGACGATACCAAGATTGCCTTTGCCGAAACACCGTTGCTGCTCGGCCGCGCCAAGGAAAAGACGAAGCAAGTGGCGAAGACGGCAGCATCCAAGCCGCAGGTAAGCGAACCGGCCAAGAGCGCCGAACGCAAGGCAGCGCAAGTCGGCGATGAAGCGAGCGACCCGGAAGCGGAAACGCCGAAATACGGCGAGCTGAATGAGGGGGCCGAAACCTTGCCGCGTTAAGTCCCGTTCGACGACAATGCGCCATCGATCAATCTGCGGCATTCGGTCAGTTCATGCAGCGCCGCGTGCAGTTTATTCAAGTCATCGCGCCGCAAAGCCGGACTTTGCATTTCGGGAGCGGCGGGCCTCGCAGCCACGGGCGCGGACGGGCTTTGCATTGGCCTTGCCGCGGGCTTCGTCATCGGCGGCACGGCACCATGCCCGAACCGGTCCGCGGGATCGATGTGCGGCATCGGCGCGGCTTTCATGGGCGGCTCGTGGCGGCCATCGCCTTCGTCGGCACGGTCACCGAGATCGCGCCCGATCAGCGATGACAGCCGCCCACGCAAACCGCGCGGCTCCTCGGCCAATTCCTCATCGACATCGGCCTCGGCAGCGTCCTCGATAAACTCGTCGTCGTCACTGGCGCTGTGCGGCGGTTGCGCGGCGCCGTCGCGCCACACCGCCTGCACGAAGGCTGTGCTCTGCTCGCGCAAAATGCGCTGCACGCCGCGGATGGTGTAGCCCTCGCCGTAGAGCAGATGGCGAATGCCGCGCAGGAGGTCGATGTCTTCCGGCCGGTAGTAGCGGCGGCCGCCGCCGCGTTTCATCGGCTTGATCTCGCGGAAGCGGCTTTCCCAAAAACGCAGCACGTGCTGCGGCAGATCGAGTTCGTCTGCCACTTCACTGATGGTGCGAAATGCGTCCGGCGCCTTGTTATCCAAAGCGGCCTCTCTCCGATGTTGGGTTACGCATTACTCGTGGAAAGGCCTTACGGCGAAGCTTCGTCCGGCACGTCATGGCCGTTGATGCGCTGCTTCAGGATCGCCGACGGCTTGAACACCATCACGCGACGCGGCGAAATCGGCACTTCCTTGCCGGTCTTGGGGTTGCGCCCAATCCGTTGGCCTTTTTTACGCACGACAAAGGAGCCAAAAGAAGACAGTTTCACCGTCTCCCCGCGCTCCAGGCAGTCGGTGATCTCTTTGAGCACCAGCTCCACCAGCGATGCCGATTCCGTGCGCGAAAGACCTACCTTCTGGTAGACCGCCTCGCACAAATCCGCCCGCGTTACTGTTTTACCGGTCATCGCCCAGCCCTGCCCCCGGCGAAGATATCCCGCTGAATTATCGACGATATTCACTTCGGCCGAGCCGGTCAACGGTCGATTTTAAGACTTCTGTCCGGGCCGGACGGCGCGCCGCCCAGACCAAACCCGCTCGGTACGCTATCCCACATTGGCCGCGCCGCTCACCAGCGCAACAGCGCCGAGCCCCAGGTGAAGCCGCCGCCCATCGCTTCCAGCAAAATGAGGTTGCCGCGCTTGATGCGCCGGTCGGCGACGGCGTCGGCCAGCGCCAGCGGGATCGACGCTGCCGATGTATTGCCGTGGCGGTCGACCGTGATGACAACTTTCTCGGGCGAGATGCCGAGCTTGTGCGCCGAACCGTCGATGATGCGCTTGTTGGCCTGGTGTGGCACGAACCAATCGATATCTTCGGCCGTGCTGCCGGTCGCCTTGAAGGCGTCGTAGATCACGTCGGTGATCATGGCGACCGCGTGCTTGAACACTTCGCGGCCTTCCATGCGCAGATGGCCGACGGTCTGGGTCGAGGATGGGCCGCCGTCGACATAGAGCTTGGATTTATGCCGCCCGTCCGAGCGCAGATGGGTAGTCAGCACGCCGCGGTCGCTCGGCAGGCCCGGTTGCTCCTGCGCTTCCATGACCAGCGCGCCGGCGCCGTCGCCGAACAGCACGCAGGTGGTGCGGTCGTTCCAGTCGAGCAGGCGCGAAAAGGTCTCAGCCCCGATCACGAGCGCCCGCTTATGGCTACCGCAACGCAGCAGACTATCGGTGATCGCCAGCGCATACACAAAACCGGAGCAGACCGCCTGTAAGTCAAAGGCGGCGCCTTTGGTAATGCCAAGGCTGCTCTGCACGGTGACGGCGGTGGCGGGAAAGGTCTGGTCGGGCGTCGAGGTGGCGAGCACGATGAGGTCAATGCTGTCGGCCTCGACATTGGCGTGGGCAAGCGCCGCGCGCGCAGCATGGAGCGCCAGATCCGAGGTCATCTCGCCGGGCGCTGCGATATGGCGCTCGCGGATGCCAGTGCGCTGTACGATCCATTCGTCGGTGGTCTGCACCGAGCGCGCCAGTTCGTCATTGGAGAGGATACGGGCCGGCAGATAGCTGCCGCAGCCGAGCACGACCGAACGCAATTGGGTCACGAGGTCGCCTCGCTCGCCACCCGCGCCGCTGCCGCCACCGGCTTGGCGCTCGCCGCCGCCTGCGCGCGCGCCAAAGCTTGCATGTCGCGCTCCATCGACTGGCTGATTTTCGCCAGCAATTCGTATTTGATCATGTCGTATCCCATATCAATAGCCGCGGCGAAACCTTCGGCGTCGGCGCCGCCATGGCTTTTGATCACAACGCCGTTGAGGCCCAGAAAGATGCCGCCGTTCGCTTTGCGAGGATCCATTTTTTCCCGCAATGTCTGGAACGCCTTGCGCGCCAGCAGATAGCCGAGCCGAGCCATCCAGGTCCGGTTCATGGCCGAGCGCAGATATTGCGCGAACTGGCGGGCGGTGCCCTCGGCGGTCTTGAGCGCGATATTGCCGGCAAAGCCCTCGGTGACCACCACATCGACCGTGCCCTTGCCGATGTCGTCGCCCTCGACGAAACCATGATAGTCGAAATAGGGAAACTCGCCCTCGCGCAGGATGCGGCCGGCCTCGCGCACCTGTTCGAGGCCTTTGACCTCTTCGACGCCGATATTCAGAAGGCCCACGGTCGGTCGTTCGATGTCGAACAAGATGCGCGCCATGGCGCTGCCCATGCCGGCGAGCTTGACCAGATGCGCCTCGTCCGCGCCGATTGAAGCTCCCACATCGAGCACAACCGAGTCTCCGCGCAGCGTCGGCCATAGCCCGGCGATCGCCGGGCGATCGATGCCCGGCAGCATTTTGAGATTAAAGCGCGCCATCGCCATCAACGCGCCGGTGTTGCCGGCCGAAACCACGACGTCGGCCTGGTGCTTTTTCACCGCGTCGATCGCCAGCCACATCGAAGACTTGCCGCGGCCATGGCGCAGCGCCTGGCTCGGCTTGTCGTCCATGCGGATGGAAACGTCGGTATGGATGAATTTCGACTTGGCTTTCAGGCGCGGCAGGCCGTCGAGCAGCGGCTCGACCACGGCCCGGTCGCCGAACATGATGAATTCGGTGTCGGGATGGCGCGTCGCCGCCAGCTCCGCGCCCGGCAATATGACCGCGGGGCCGTGGTCGCCGCCCATGGCGTCCAATGCGATGCGAACATTATCTGGCATGGAGCGAATGTACTCTGGTCTGTTCCGATGGACGCTATGTGCGCGCCAGCCATTTTCGCACAAATACGGCATTGGCACGCGGTAAGCGGCTAGAAGGGGCGTTTTGCGGCATTTGCAGGCCGGTCGCGGATGGTCCGGGGTCGCGGTTTCCGGGCGAACATACCCCCTCGGCCGTCCGTGACAAGCCGGTTATCGCCGCCGTCCAAGGGGCTCACGGTTTACCGCCGCCGGACTGGTCTTTTAGGGCCGCCAAGGCTGCGAACGGGTGGGGATCGTCGTCTTCAGCCGGCGGCGGCTCGAATTCGACCCCGGCTTTGCGCGGATAGGGGTCTATTCCGAGAATCAGAAATTCGGTGGCGATGGCGCCGATATCGACCACGCCTCCGGTCAAAGGTTCCGGCGGTTCCTCGGCCGCGTCGGTACGGCGCGGTGTCTGCGGCTGCCCTTCCGGCGCGACCGGCGCGAAGGCGACATCGACCGCCTCGTCGATATCCGTTTCGATCGGCTCGAGCGTCACCACGCAATCCTGACCGACCCGCCCGCGTACGCGGCCGGTCACCCGCACCAAGGCGCCCTCGCGCGCCAGATCGAGGCTGGCGGACAATTGCGACACTGCGCGCACATCGGCAAGCGCCGCGACCCCGGCCAGCACTTCGGGTGCGGCCTCAATATCGCGATGCAGGCCCTCGTCGGGGATCTGATCGGCTTTGACCGGGACGCTCCAGGGCGGCATGCTCGTTTTGCCGGCCGGCCCGGCTTTCTTCTTCATGTCGAAACAAACCTCTTAAACCATGGGCGCGAGTACGATCGCCGGATCGGGGAAGTACAACGCCCCGGCCTCGAGAGCGGCAATTTCTTGCCCGGCCAGACCGCGTACAGACGCCACACTATAGGCGGCAAGCCTCGGGGCCGCCGCATAGGCAGACGGCGCTCCGCCATAGATATTGCGTGTGAGCGCCGAAACCAGCGCTCGGCTGTTGGCCGATGGCGCCAATGCGGCCGGTAACGCGTCCAGATAGGCCCTGGAGCGGCCGTAAAAGGCCTCGCCAATGCGGCGCATCTCATTGGGGACTTTCAGGTCGCTAATGCCCATTTCGCGCAAATTATCGTCCATGTCGCGGCAAAAGCGGTCGAAAAGGCCCTGCCCAGCCTCATGCTGTCGACCATTTTCGGTCAGCCGGTCGAGGACCAGCGCCAGGTGCAGCACGATCAGGTCAAAACGGCCGTTAACCGTGTCGGCGACCGCATAGTCGCGGTAAAAGCACGGCAATCGCGCCTGCGCCACGATCATGCCATACAGGGCCGAAATGGTGTCGGGCCGCTGGTCGCGGCGGAACAGGGAAAACATCATTGTTTTGGGCCGGTAGGCTTTGGTTTGCGGGCTTTGCCGGAAGCCGGTTTAGACAATGAGCGCGCGGATGCAAGACCAATGTTCCGGACGCAAAGGTTCGGATCGTCTAGAACCGAAGGGGCCGATGACGCTTAAAAAACTGCAAGCCTTCACGTCCGTCACCCGAGTGACGCTTGCGCTCGCCTGCGCGCTTTCGCTTGCCGGCTGCGGCAGCTTCAGCGAGACGCTGCAACGCGGTTACGTTTTGCCGGAGGGCGCGCTCGAGCAAATTCCGGTCGGCGCCACGCAAGAGCAGGTGCTCATCGTGCTCGGCACGCCTTCGACGGTCGCGACAGTCAATGGCGAGGCTTTCTATTACATCTCACAAAAGGCCGAACGCGAAGCCGCCTTCCTGCCGCATGCGATCGTCGATCAACGCGTGATCGCGGTTTATTTCGACAAGGACCGTAAGGTCGTGCGGCTCGCCAACTACGGTCTCAAGGACGGCAAGATTTTCGATTATCTGTCGCAGACAACTGAAACCGGCGGCCAGCAGCTCAATTATCTGCGCGGCATTTTCAGAAACATCACGACCTTCTAGCGCCACGAAATCAAAGCACGAGAAACAAAAGGGCCCGCAACGCGCGGGCCCTTTTTCGATTCAATGAAACGCGGATTAGTGCGCCATGATCGCCAAGAGCAAGAGCGCCACGATGTTGGTGATCTTGATCATCGGGTTGACGGCGGGGCCCGCCGTATCCTTGTAGGGATCGCCGACGGTATCGCCGGTCACGGCCGCCTTGTGCGCGTCCGAACCCTTACCGCCGAAGTGGCCGTCCTCGATATACTTCTTGGCGTTATCCCAGGCGCCGCCGCCCGAGGTCATCGAGATGGCGACGAACAGGCCATTCACAATCACGCCGAGCAACATCGCGCCGAGCGCCGAGAAACCGGCCGACTTGCCGGCCGCCCCGCCGCCCGCGATCACGTAAACCGCGAAGTAGCAGAAGATCGGCGACAGCACCGGCAACAACGACGGGATAATCATTTCCTTGATCGCAGCCTTGGTGAGCATGTCGACCGCACGGCCATAGTTCGGCTTCGAGGTGCCCTTCATGATGCCGGGATCTTCGCGGAACTGACGGCGCACTTCCTCGACGATCGCGCCGGCGGCGCGGCCGACCGCGGTCATACCCATCGACGCGAACAGATAAGGCAACAGACCGCCGAACAGGAGACCGGCGACCACGTAAGGATTGTTCAGCGAGAAATCGAGCACCACGCCGGTGAAGTACGGGTGCGCCGCGGTGTCTTTGCTGAAGAACACCAGGTCCTGGTTATAGGCCGCGAACAGCACCAAAGCGCCGAGGCCGGCCGAACCGATGGCGTAGCCTTTGGTGATCGCCTTGGTGGTGTTGCCGACGGCGTCGAGTGCGTCGGTTGCCTTGCGCACTTCCTTCGGCAGACCGGCCATTTCGGCAATGCCGCCGGCATTGTCGGTGACCGGGCCGAAGGCATCGAGCGCGACGATCATGCCGGCCAGCGCCAGCATCGTCGTCACCGCGATGGCGATGCCGAACAAACCTGCGATGTTGTAGGTGATCAGGATGCCGGCGATGATGACGATCGCTGGCAGCGCGGTCGACTCCATCGAGATGGCGAGGCCTTGGATCACGTTGGTGCCGTGGCCGGTCACCGAGGCCCGCGCGATCGACGTCACCGGGCGATAGCCGGTGCCGGTGTAGTATTCGGTGATCCAGATGATCAGGCCGGTGACGGCGAGACCGACGATGCCGCAGATGAACAGCGTCGTGCCGCTGTAGCTCTGCCCGGCGAGCGGGCCGAAGTGGTTCGGCAACAGCCAGTAGATGACGCCGCCGATACCGATGAGCGACAACACGCCGGTGGCGAGCAGACCCTTATAGAGCGCGCCCATGATCGACTGCGACGCGCCGAGCTTGACGAAGAAGGTGCCGATGATCGAGGTGATGATGCAGACGCCGCCAATGGCGAGCGGCAGCGTCATCATTTCGGTCAGGATCGGTGTGCCGGCGAAGAAGATCGCGGCGAGCACCATGGTGGCGACGATGGTCACCGCATAGGTCTCGAACAAATCGGCCGCCATGCCGGCGCAATCGCCGACATTGTCGCCGACGTTATCGGCGATGGTCGCCGGGTTGCGCGGATCGTCTTCCGGAATGCCGGCTTCGACTTTGCCGACCAGATCGCCGCCCACGTCGGCGCCTTTGGTGAAGATGCCGCCGCCGAGACGGGCGAAGATCGAGATGAGGGAAGCGCCGAAGCCGAGCGCCACGATGGAGTCGATGACGGTGCGGTCGTTTACCGCCTTATGCAGCGTGCCGGTGAGGAAGCCGAAATAGAGAGTGACGCCGAGCAGCGCCAGGCCCGCCACCAGCATGCCGGTGATGGCGCCGGCCTTGAAGGCGATCTCGAGACCGCCGGCGAGCGACTTGGTCGCCGCCTGCGCGGTGCGCACATTGGCGCGCACCGAGACGTTCATGCCGATGAAGCCGGTGGCGCCCGACAGGATCGCGCCGATAGCGAATCCGCCGGCGACCAGCCAGCCGAGCGTGAACCCGATGATGACGAAGATGACCGCGCCGACGATGCCGATGGTGGCGTATTGGCGCTTGAGATAGGCCTGCGCGCCTTCGCGTACGGCAGCGGCGATCTCCTGCATGCGCGCGTTGCCCGCATCGGCGGACAGCACCGAGCCGGTGGCCCAGATGCCATAGAGGATCGCGAGCACTCCACAGCCAACGATCACCCACAATGTATTCATGGTTGCTTCAACCTCGATTTAAAATGAGCTGGCGGGAGAAAGGCTCCCTGCCCGGCGCCCGGAAACGTCGAGGATGGCCGCTTGATACGGGCGCTTCACCTCGACCTTGGAAAGCGCGCGGACCATGCCAAAAACGTGGCGGCAAAGCAACGCCGTAAAAGAGCCGAGATTGCGGGTATTCCGGCGCTCCTGGGGACGACTCAGGGGGCGGTCTTTCTTATCCCTCCCCGTCTTCGGGGAGGGTGGACGCGAGCACTTGCGAGCGGCCGGGTGGGGTCTCTGTTCGATACGGCAGGCCAAACCCCACCCGGTCGCCTTCGGCGACCACCCTCCCCTTTCAGGGGAGGGATAAGTGCAGGCGTGATTCATCGCCCCTATTTTTCCGGCGCGGGGAACGCCGTAGCCTGGAAGTCTTGCGCCTCCCTCGAAAAGACCGAGGGCGCGCGGAACACCACGGGTCCCGGGGGACCCACGCACCTCGACGCCTCGCGACATCGAGGTCTGTCGAAGTAAAATTTCGCAAGTCCGCCTTCTCCGTGGCGTCCCGCGCGCGGTGTTTATAAGGTTTGCTCCGCTCCGCCCCCGGTGGAAGTACCGTTTCAGGCTCCCTTCGTTACCGAAGGCAAGCCTATCCACCGCTGCGGGCCGAGACGTCTGGCGGGCACTTCTGACCGTGCCGGGCAAACGCCGTCAGGGGCCCAGCGGCGCGCGGCTGGCGCGCCGGGACGGAGCGGCTTGGACCGCTGGGAGGTTATTGGCGCCGCATCTCCGACGCCCCCTGCCAGCCACCGCTCCCCGCCCCGTGTCTAAGATGCTTGATCAGACACCCCTCGGTACGAGGCGGGATGAAGAGACTATAATCATAGGATTATGGTCTTTTTGTGGCAAGAGGAATTTTTTCGCGCGCCTCACATGGCCGCTGCAACCGCCTCCCCTCGCGGAAGAGCGGAAGAAAAAACGTCAGACCGCGCGCGCTTCGAGCCGATTGCGGAAGTTGAGCCATAACAAGGCCGCGGCGGCGACGAATACGAGCGGGAATACGACCTCGTTGATGGCGGCCCAGCCGAAATAAGCAAGCATCTGGCCGGACGAGAACGAACTCAGCGCCATGCTGCCGAAGATAAGGAAGTCGTTGAACGACTGCACCTTGTTGCGCTCTTCCGGGCGATGACACTGCGTCACCATGGTGGTCGCGCCGATGAACGAGAGATTCCAGCCGAGGCCGAGCAACACCAGACCAGTCCAGAAATGCGCCACCGTCAAGCCGGTGATGCCGGCAATCGCCGCCAGCACGGTCAAGGCCAGCCCGATGCCGGTAATGCGCAACACGCCGAAGCGCGCAATGAGCGAGCCGGTGATAAAGCTCGGCGCATACATCGCCAAGACGTGCCACTGAATGCCGAGCGCGGCGTCGGTGACGGAATGCCCGCATCCGACCATCGCCAGCGGCGCCGACGTCATCACCATGTTCATCATGGTGTAGCTCGCCACGCCGCAGGCCGCCGCTACCAGAAAGCGCGGCGTGCGCACGACGGCCAAAAGCGGACGCGAGGAGTCGTCGGTCTTCGCGCGCACGGGCGGCACCTTCACGAACATCAGGACGATCGCCGCAATCACGGCGCAGGCCGACTGGCCAAGATAGCTCGCGGCGAACAGATGCGGTGGCAACATATCCTTGGTGAAGATGACAAGCTGCGGTCCGATCAACGCCGCGAACACGCCGCCGGCCAGCACCCAGGACACGACCTTGGGCTGGTAGCGTTCGCTCGCGGTATCGGCGGCGGCGAAGCGATAGGACTGATGCGCGGCGGCATAGAGCCCGCCGCAAAAGGTGCCGAACAGAAGCAGCGTGAAGGAGCCGTTCATCACCGCGCTATAGGAGATGAAGCCCGAAACGATGCCGAAGACCGAGCCCGATTGCAGCGCTAAACGGCGGCCGTAATGGCGCGCCAGCCAGCCGAGCGGCAGCGTGCCGAACCACATGCCGAACACCATCGCGGTGATCGGCAACGTGGCGAGGCCCTTGTCGGGCGCGAGCACGGCGCCGACGATGGAGGCGGTCGAAACGATGACGGTGTTGTTGCCGCCGGCGAGCGCCTGCGCCACCGCCAACACCATGGCGTTGCGGCGCGCCAGGTTGTCGTCGTGGATCGCGTGTGGGATGGCTTCGGCGACAGCCGACATTTCCGAATCCTTGGGTGGTTTTTCTCTTATTAGCGGCTGGCGGAGGACGGGGCCACTACGAAAGGTGCAGGGCTGGGTTGTTCTCCCTCTCCCCGTTTACGGGGAGAGGTAAAGAGCAGCCTAAAACTCAATCCGTCCCGGGTGCAGCACCTTGGCAA
>Ga0207933_1000521_pt1 | contig 36744 bp, 28 predicted proteins | sample NGESurdeep092012_4_FD_184488 | JGI IMG/M metagenome (GOLD analysis project Ga0207933, IMG submission 184488) | Arctic peat soil microbial communities from Barrow, Alaska - NGEE Surface sample F53-3 deep-092012 (SPAdes) | ecosystem: Environmental > Terrestrial > Soil > Wetlands > Peat ... | reverse complement strand
ATTAAAGGGCTTTCCGGCAGATAATAATTCGTGTTCTTTCTCATCAATCCATTTTGCGGTGCGATATAAAGCGCTTTCATCTGCATAGATTCTGATGGCCATTTCGGCCAACTTATATTTTATGGCGCCAAATTTTGCAATAGGCATATTAAACTGCTCGCGTGTCTTGGCATATTCAATTGAATCTATCAAGGCCATTTTAGAACCACCATTTGCTGCTGCATCTAATTTTAGTCTTCCGATATTTAAAATATTAAATGCGATAATATGGCCTCTTCCGATTTCACCCAACACATTTTCTACGGGTACTTTGCAATCCTGGAAATACAATTGCACAGTAGAAGAACCTTTAATACCCATTTTGTGTTCTTCATGTCCCTGTGTAAATCCCTCCATACCACGTTCAAGGATAAACGCAGTAAATTTATCTCCATCTATTTTTGCGAATACCGTATATACATCTGCAAAACCACCGTTGGTTATCCAGCATTTTTGCCCGTTAAGCAAATAATATTTTCCATCCGCGGAAAGTGTTGCTGTTGTTTTAGCACCTAATGCGTCGCTGCCGCTTCCCGGTTCCGTCAATCCATAGGAACCTTTCCATTCTCCTGTTGCAAGTTTTGGAATATATTTTTTCTTTTGTTCCTCCGTACCAAAATATAAAATGGGAAGCGTGCCGATTCCGGAATGAGCACTTACTGCTACGCTAAAAGAATTACCGCCTCCCAATGCTTCACTCACTAATGTAGAGGTTACAAAATCTTTTCCCATACCGCCCAGTTCCTCCGGCACGGAAACACTCAAAAGCCCCTGTTCGCCGGCCTTGTCCATCAAAGAAGGCATTAGTCCCGGTTCAGCTTTATCGATGCGGTCCATCACCGGAATTACTTCGGTTTGTAAAAAATGAAGACACATATCGCGTATCATGATTTGCTCTTCAGTAAAATCTTCCGGAGTAAAAATGTCTTCTGCATTTCCGGGTTGTATCAACCACTCTCCGCCTTTTAATGTGTGGGCTGTTGCTGTTTCCATGGTTTTATTTTTTAATGATTTTTTATTTTTATCGTGACAGATTATCGTATACCATTTGTAAAACTTCCTTTGCAATTTCTATTTGGCCATTGGTAACTCCCTCAAGCGCTTCATTTAACGTACGATTAGCAACTTCCATTGTTTTTTCTTCCAGGGTTTTTCCTTCTTTGGTTAAAAAAATAAGATTACTTCTACGGTCATTTTTGGAAGCTACCCTTTTTACCAGTTTCGATTTCTCCAAATTATCTACCAATCTTGTGATGCTCGGTTTATCACGAAAAGTGGCTTCGCATAATTGCTGCTGGCTCTGGCCTTCTTCTTTCCATAAATGATATAAAACACTCCATTGCTCGATGGTAATATCTATCGCCGAATCTTTAAAGTTTTTCTGCAATCGCCTCGCAATAGCCGTAGAGGCCTTGCCTGTAATAAAACTATAAAGCTCGCCCTTCTTAAATTGGTTGTTTAGCATATAGTTGTTTATGCAACTACAAATCTAATACTTCCTTTTGAATTCTAAAAATTATTTTTGTACAATCATTGTTATTTAATTGTATATCTGCATCTCTTAACTTTTTGCATGATTTTTATATTAATCACTATTCTTTTATTGTTGCCCTATTTAATCCTGATTCTCTATTATAGAAAAAGTTGGTTAGCAATTCCCGATTTTATTCCTGTAAAAAAAATAACCGAAAATGAATTGCCTTATGTTTCTATCATTATTGCTGCGAGAAATGAAGAACTAAATATTGGAAATTGTCTTCGGACGATCATCAATCAATCTTATCCCAAAAATAAATTCGAAGTAATTGTTACAGACGACCATTCAACAGATAAAACAGTTACCATCATTAATTCTTATCAAGAAGAAAATATTAGTGTTATCCATCTTTCTGATTTTTTAGATAACGAAAAAATAAATTCTTATAAAAAAAAATCTATTGAAACAGCCTTGCAATTTGCGAAAGGCGAATTAATAGTAACAACGGATGCGGATTGTGTGGTGCCTCCAAAATGGATTGAAACATTGGTAGCTTTATATAAAGAGAAAAATCCGGTATTTGTTGCTCTGCCAGTGGTATTTCCTCCCTCTCCCCTGGGAGAGGGGACGGGGGTGAGGCGTTTCTCGGTGAGCCTCCTAAAAATTTTTCAATCCCTCGACTTCATGACGTTACAAGGAATTACAGGCGCCTCAGTTTATAAAAAATTTAATAGCATGTGTAATGGCGCTAACCTGGCTTACGAAAAAAAAGTGTTTTATGAAGTTGGCGGATTTAAAGGAATTGACGAAATAGCAAGTGGCGATGATATGCTGTTAATGGGCAAAATTCAAAAAGTATATCCTGATAAAGTTATGTTCCTAAAATCCCCGGATGTAATTGTGGAAACACAAGCTGCATCAACGTTAAAAGACTTTTTGAATCAAAGAATTCGCTGGGCAAGCAAAGCTGATAAATACACGGATAGCAAAATAACTGCTGTTCTCATGTTGGTTTATCTTTTCAATGCCTGGATTTTGATTCTGGGCATTTCTTCTTTCTTTTCCCACAAATCTTTTTCTCTTTTTTTGATTGCAATTGGAATAAAGATTTCAGTGGAATTATTTTTTTTGTATCCCGTAGCTAAATTTTTCGGAGAGAAAAAGTTGCTTTGGTGGTTTGTGCCGGCACAGCTATTTCATATTTTCTATACTTTGGTTGCTGGTTGGCTGGGCAAATTTGGAACCTACCGTTGGAAGGGAAGGAAGGTAAAGTGAGCGATCGTACGGGGTTAATGAATAAAAATATCAAATAAAGCTTTGTTTACTATTCTGTTTGTTACTTGTGACGACAATCTCTGCTGACCCTTTAAGGAATAGTATTAAAGCCAATAGTATTAAATTTGCACCCAATTATGACAGAATCGAATATAAATATCAAAGTGCAACTCGATGGCGAGAAAGTTCCGCATCAAATAAGATGGACTGCGGAAGGCGGCGGCACAGAAAAAGAACAGATTGCAAAGGCAATGCTTTTAGCCTTTTGGGATGGTCCGGATAAGTCGGCACTGAAAATAGATCTTTGGACTAAAGGCATGATGACGGATGAAATGGCCGAATTCTATTTCCAGGTTTTTATAACAATGGCCGATACTTTTCAAAGAGCCACCCGGCAGAATGAACTTGCCAACGATATTAAAAAATTTGCTTCAGCGTTTCATAAAAAATTTTTAGAAAAAGAAAAAGCAGAACAATAAACAATCGTTTGCTGATTCATTGATCAATTTATAATTTATAATTATGTCTTTAGAAGAAAAAGTAATGTCCAGCCTAAAGGTCGCCATGCTTGCCAAAGATGAAAAATCTCTGAGATCTTTGCGTGCTATCAAATCTGCAATCATAATTGCAAAAACCGCTGAAGGTGCTAATGGTGAAGTGAAAGAAGAGGAAGAAATTAAGCTTCTTCAAAAGTTGGTAAAGCAAAGAAAGGACTCGTTAGAAATATATGAAAAGCAAAATCGGGAAGATCTTGCTATAAAAGAAAGAGAAGAAATATCTGTAATAGAAACGTTTTTACCAAAGCAGATGGGATCAGAAGAATTAAAAGAAATCATTCGCAAAATTATTGCTGAAACAGGCGCTTCCTCTGCTGCAGACATGGGCAGGATAATGGGGGCGGCCAACAAACAACTTTCCGGAAAGGCTGACGGAAAAACTATTTCGGTAATTGTGAAGGAATTACTCGCCGACAGCGCGAAAAGCTGAAGACTAAAAGCATAAAGCGTGGAGCGTTAAATCTGTGCAAATGATTATAGACGTTGCCTTTCTAATTGTAATAATTATCGCTGTATTTAAAGGATACAGTAAAGGGTTTATCGTTGGTATTTTTTCTTTTATTGCGTTTCTCATTGGACTTGCGGCTGCGTTAAAACTTTCGGCGGTCGTAGCGCATCGTTTAGAACTTGGCGCCGGTATTTCAACCAAATGGTTGCCCGTCGTTTCCTTTGCACTGGTTTTTATTGCAGTGGTGGTTTTGGTTAATATTGGTGCCCGTATTTTGAAGAAAGCAATAGGTATGGTGATGCTGGGATGGGCGGATAAATTGGGAGGTATTATTCTTTATATAATTATTTACACTATTATTTTCAGCGTTTTACTTTTTTTTGGTACGAAAACCGTTTTACTAAAACCAGAAACAATCGCTACATCATCGGTGTACACTTATGTATCCCCGTGGGGGCCTAAAGTGATTGACAGCCTTGGTAAGATATTGCCGGTGTTTAAAGATTTATTTTCACAATTGGAACATTTTTTTGAAAATATAGGACAGAAATTGGCATCCTAAAATCAGCAAGATTTTATTTAGCTGTTTTTTTGAGTAGAAACATTTATTTTAGCAATTATTTAAGATCTTAAAGATTGTTTATTTATTAATAATATGGAATACGAATTAATTCAAGACGGAAAATATAAATTCCTGGAAGAAGGAGAGGGAGAGCCTTTGCTGCTGCTTCATGGTCTTTTCGGGGCTTTAAGCAATTTTGGTCACCTGATTGAGTATTTCAAAAAAACGAATAAAGTAATTGTACCGATGTTACCTCTTTTCGAGTTAGACTTACTGCATACAACGGTTGGAGGATTGCAAAAATTTGTGAAAAAATTTATTGAAACACGGGACTATGATCAAATCCATTTGTTGGGGAACTCGCTAGGAGGACACGTAGCCTTGGTATATGTATTGAAAAATCCCGAAAGGGTGAAATCATTAACTCTCACCGGAAGCTCAGGACTTTTTGAAAACGGGATGGGTGACAGTTATCCAAAACGTGGCGATAAGGAATATATCCGCAAAAAAACCCAACTTACATTTTATGATCCGGCTATGGCTACTGATGAATTGGTAGATGAGTGTTTTGAAATCACCAATAACAGGTTGAAAGTTATTAAAATCATTTCACTGGCTAAGTCGGCTATTCGTAATAATCTTGGTGATGAAATAAGCCAGATAAAACAACCGACGTGCCTCATCTGGGGGAATAACGATACCATTACTCCACCGTTTGTAGCGAAAGAGTTTAATAAGTTAATTCCGAATAGCGAACTGCATTTTATAGATAAGTGCGGGCATGCGCCGATGATGGAAGTGCCAGATGAGTTTAATAGAATTCTTGGGGCTTTTCTTACAAAATTAAAAATACCTGCTGCAACTATTCGCTGATTTATTTTGTCTTTCTAATAATTGAATCCTTGCTTGCCATAAAAAATTATAGAAAATGACAACATTGCAACTTGCGGATAATATATTTCCTTCATTGCGCCCGAACGATACGGTGGCCAAAGCTTTGGAGTTGATGGCAGAGTTTAAAGCTAGCTTTCTTCCCGTTGTTTCAGAAGAAAAATACCTTGGACTCATAAAGGAAGATAGCATTAATGAAGAGGAAAATAGAGAAGAAACCACATTAGAAAAATTTCAGGAAGACTTTAGTGTTGTGGCTGTAAATGCCACGAGTCATTTTTTGAAGGCAGCAAACCTTGCTAACCTATATGGTACTAATGTAATTCCCGTTGTTAATGAAAAAAATGAGATGCTTGGGACTATCTCTGCTGGTGCGATTTTAACTGCTTTAGGAAATTTTTGTGGGTCTGATGAATACGGCGCTTTGATTGTTCTTGAAATTGAACGCGTGCGGCTTAGCTTTTCTGAACTTAACAGCATAGTAGAAAGTGATGGTGCCAGTATTTTGCATTTAAATGTAACGCTGCACACAGTTCCCGAACTCGTGGAAGTGACGTTGCAACTAAATACCAGAGAAATTGCCGCTGTTATTGCTTCGTTCGAAAGACATGACTATAATATAGCTTACTATCATGGCGAAGAACTGTTTGAAAGTGAAGTAAGCGCCAACTATCATAATTTGATGAATTACCTGGATATCTAAATTTCATGCCTGTTTTTTTTGAACACAGTAGACGAACATTTTTTTGATATTTTTATTTCTTTTCTTCAGCGGGCAATCCAACCCTTCAACATCTAAAGAGCAATCAGCTAACCGCTTTTCCTTCTTTATGTTGCATTAAGCTTTCAGTTGAGGTTGAAAAAAAATATTGCTGCCTCCCAAGTATCATGTTTCTTTGTAAGTAAGGATTAAATTTTAAGCTGAACAAATATGCGAATTGCCATCTATAGCCGTGGGTTGGAGTCGGAACAATCAGAAGGTTTAAAGGTTTTGCTTTCGGAGTTTTCTCACTATAAAATCGAGCCGGTTATTTACCAGGATTTTTTTAACCAGTTTTATTCTTCGATTGATATTTTACATACTTACTCTACATTTAATAGTCCAGATCAGTTAGAGGAAATAGATTTTATTATAAGCTTGGGAGGCGATGGAACATTACTGGATACGATCACTTTTGTAGGCGATAAAAAAATTCCAATTTTAGGTATTAATTATGGAAGGCTTGGCTTTTTGGCAAGTATTGGGAGAGACGAAATACATACGGCCCTGGAAGCTTTGGTAAAGCGTACATTCATTCTTGACAAAAGATCTCTGTTACACCTGGATGCTAACATGCCCCTTTTCGGTGGGTGTTGCTATGCTCTTAACGAATTTACGATTCACAAAAAGGATACCTCACCAATGATAAAAATTCATACATATCTCAATGGTGAATTTTTGAATACTTATTGGTCCGATGGGCTTATTGTATCTACGCCCACAGGATCCACCGGTTATTCACTCAGTTGTAATGGGCCAGTGGTGTTTCCTGATTCGGCGAGTTTTGTAATAACGCCCGTTTCGCCACACAACCTGAACATTAGGCCATTGGTGATACCTGATAATTCAATCATTTCCTTTGAAGTAGAAGGACGTACGGATGGCTTTTTATGCACGCTGGACAGCAGAAGAGAACTAGCGTCTAAAGAGGTGTTGCTTGCCGTTCGCAAAGAGGTTTTTAATATTAATCTTGTCAGGCTGAATGAAAACAATTTTCTTGAAACGCTCAGGAATAAACTATCCTGGGGTCTTGATAAGAGGAATTAAAATTTTTAACTTTGTTAAAAATTGAAACCCACTGTTTGTTCTTTTAACTTTCCTTTATTTTTACGGTACTTTATGAAAAAAATTATCTCTCTGTTAATCATTACTTTAGCATTTTCATTCAGCGGCTTTGCACAGATGGACGAATATGTTCAGGAAGGGGAATTTGGTATCACAGCCGGATTATCCCATTACTTTGGCGATCTTGATAACAGCTATGCGCTCAATCGACCTAAAGTCGCCTTCGGCGCATTCTTCAGAAAGCAATTCGGCAACTACACTGCCGTTCGTCTGTCAGGAAATTATGCGTTGTTAGGATATAGTGATAAATACAGTAAAAACGAATACGATCAACGGAGAAACCTGAGTTTTAATACCAATATCTTTGAGGTAACCGCCCAAGGGGATTTCAATTTTTTTAAATTTATCCCCACAGACAGGGATCACTGTTTTACGCCTTATGCAACAGTCGGTATAGGATTTTTCAGCTACGATCCCTATGCCTTTTACCAAGGTCAAAAAGTTTATCTGAGACCATTGCATACAGAAGGTGAAACATTTTACAAGGGCCGAAAAGAATACGGAAGCGTTGCCATGTGTTTTCCGATTGGTTTTGGTTTTAAGTACGCGATCAATGATAAAATAAACCTTTCTTTCGAAGTTACCCAACGCTTTACTAGCACTGATTACATTGACGATGTAAGCACTACTTACGTAGGTATAGATAAATTCCCTTCTACTGCGGGCGGAAAATCCATAGCAGGCATCATGCAGGACCGTTCTTACGAAACCGGCACGCCTATTGGAATTGAAGGCCGACAAAGAGGGTTTAGCAAGCAAAAAGACCAATATGCAACTGCTGTGTTTGGAATTGCTTTTAATATTACGTCGTATCGTTGTCCAAGTGCTAAACCATAAAATACTTTTTTCTGAATAGGGAATAAACTATTTTCTTATTTTTGTTTGCGTCAGGCAGTTTGGCGCCTGGCTTCTTTCTATTACAATGAGTTTAAAAGAAAAATTAATACCTGAAAGGCTTCCGCGCCATATAGCTATCATAATGGACGGCAATGGCCGATGGGCAAAAGAGCAAGGGCAAAACCGACTTTATGGGCACTTTAATGGAGTGGAAAGTGTCCGAAATATTGTAGAAGGTTGTGCAGAATTAGGCATTGGCTTTCTTACTCTTTATGCTTTTAGCACCGAAAACTGGGACCGCCCGAAAGATGAAGTAACTGGCTTGATGGAATTGTTAGTACAAACCATACGGGATGAAGTGCCGACGCTTAATAAAAATAATATTCGACTGCATGTAATTGGAAATATAGAAATGCTCCCCCTAAACGCTCTAAACGAATTAAACGAAGCATGCGGGGAGACAAAAGCGAATACGGGTTTAAATTTAATAATGGCATTAAGCTATAGCAGCCGCTGGGAAATATGTAATGCCGTGAAGGAAATCGGCAAGGAAATAAAAAATGGCCGTCTTTCGCCTGGAGAAATTACCGATGATTTATTTAAACAATACTTATGTACCGCCAATTTTCCTGATCCTGAATTAATGATCAGAACAAGTGGTGAATACAGGATCAGCAATTTTTTATTATATCAGCTTGCTTATTCCGAATTATATTTCACAGATACCCTATGGCCTAATTTCAGAAAAGAAAACTTGTACGAAGCCCTTTTAGATTATCAAAACCGGGAAAGACGTTTTGGAAAAATCAGTGAACAATTATGACTTTTGGCATTGAATATTCATCGTTGGGCTTAGAGCCTAACTACTCGATTTAACAAAAACTTTTAAGAATTGAAATTTAACTTGCCGCCCTATTAAAAAATCGATTTTAATGCCGAAGGTCTACAAGATCCTGTTCTTGGTAGCTATTGCTATCTCTGCCACAACTATTGCTTCTGCACAAATTGTCCAGGATTCAATAGGACACATTAAAAACGATTCACTACCTCTTTCTCTTGGCAGCGATAAGGATACCGTTCCTTCTTCTGTAAATGTAGAACTTGAAAATATTTTTAATACCAAAACGCCCAAACAATATACTCTTTCTCATATAACTGTTACTGGTACTACTTTTGATGCCAATCTAATCATTTCCATCTCGGGCCTTGCTATAGGCGATAAACTTACCCTTCCGGGAAGCGATGCTTTTTCAAATGCGATCACCAACTTATGGAAACAGAACCTTGTTTCTAATGTGGAAATTTATTTGACTGATCTCAAAGGGAGCGACCTTTCAGTAGAAATAAATATTACTGACAGGCCTATTCTTTCTAATTTCAAATTCAAAGGGATCAGTAAAACCGAATCCGATGATATTACAAAGAAGCTTGATATAAAAAAAGGGAAAGTAACACGAGTTACTCAAGGATTTAAAGTTTCAGCGGTTTCAACTATTAAAAAATATTATGTTGATAAAGGATTTAGAAATGTAGAAGTAAAGATCGACGAGGAAAAAGATACAAAAGCGGAAAACGCAGTAAATCTTTTTTTTACAATCGCTAAAAATGCCAAAGTAAAAATTAATAATATTTATCTCGCAGGTAATGACGCTATTTCGGATCTGAAGCTAAAAAAGCAGATGAAAGGAACTCATGAGCTAAGCAAGATCACGTTATTTCCTATGCCGGACTTTAACCCGTACGACAGTAGCAAAAACAACCATATTACTTTCCACGACTATCTTGGTCAGAACGGCTATCTTTTCCCTTCTAAAACAAAAGACCTTATTGATAACAATTTCCGTTTTCATTTATTCAGCTCTGCTAAATTTAATGAAAAGAAATACCTGGAAGATAAGGCCAAGATATTGTCGTACTATAATTCTGTTGGGTTCAGGGATGCCACTATCGTAGCTGATACTACTTATAGTGTGGCTAACGGAAATATGGATGTGGCCATTAAGCTATCTGAAGGTCATCGTTATTATTTTGGAAAGATTACCTGGAAAGGAAATACCAAATATTCTGATTCTATATTGAATTTATTCCTCGGTATTCATAAAGGAGATATTTATGATGCAGAAACCCTCAATAAAAGGTTGGGTGTAACGCCTTCGCCCCAGGGCGATGATATCTCCAGCTTATACCAGAATGACGGGTATTTATTTTTTCAGATCCACCCGGTAGAAACATCTGTATATAACGACACGATAGATCACGAAATACGCATTGTAGAAGGGCCACAGGCTACCATCGGAAAAGTTGAGATAGCCGGGAATGATAAGACCAAAGAATATGTAATCCGGCGCGAATTACGTACCATTCCGGGAGATAAGTTTAGCCGCGAGTTAATTATTCGTACACAACGTGAACTTTCAGGGTTGGGATATTTCGATCCCGAAAAGATTAGCCCCGGCATAGTTCCTAACCAAGGCGATGGAACGGTAGATATTACGTGGAATCTGGAAGAAAAATCATCTGACCAGTTAGAACTCTCGGCGGGTTTTGGCGGCGGTATCGGCCTTACGGGTACCTTGGGCGTGACCTTTAACAATTTCTCGATCTACAATATTTTTAACAAGAAAGCGTGGGATCCTTTGCCTGTCGGTGACGGACAAAGGTTGAGCTTAAGAGCCCAAGGTAACGGTAAGCAATTCCGCTCCTATAATGTTTCGTTTACGGAGCCATGGCTCGGAGGTAAAAAGAGAAATCCGTTCACTGTTAGCTACTATAACACCAAATATGCCAATGCTTATAATCCATTAACTGGACGCTATGATAAGAGTTATGCGGATTCTTCTTATATTAAAACTGTCGGATTTAGCCTTTCACTCGGCAAGCAATTGAAATGGCCGGATGACTATTTTACCCTGGTTTACCAGGTGAATTTCTTGCAATACAAGCTAAAAAATTACAATATTATTCCAGGTCTTTATAACGGTACGTCGAACAATGCGAATTTCAAAATCACCTTTGCGCGTAATCAGGCCGGACCAAACCCTATTTTCCCAACGGGAGGATCTAATTTTATATTCAGTGCGGAGTTAACACCACCTTACTCATTGCTTAGAGGAGGAGCAACTTTGCCGGTAAGTAAGCAATATAATTGGATCGAGTACCATAAGGAACGTTTTACGGCGCAATTCTATGTCCCAATAGGACAGGCACATGGAGCGGACCACAATAAGCAGTTTATACTTTATGCAGCCGCAAAATATGGTTTTATAGGTAAATATTCAGCAGATGCATTTGCAGCTCCCTTTGGCCGCTTTCAACTTGGTGATGCAGGGCTAAGTAATAACTATGGCATATTAGGATACGACATTATTGCCCACAGGGGATACCCAGTTTATCAAACTTCAGATCCAAAAGTAAATCCGGATATCAGCCAGGCTACTAACTTTTTTACGATATTCAATAAATACACCGTCGAGATGCGGTTTCCGTTTAGCACTGCCGCAAGTAGCACTATTTATGGTCTTGCATTTTTTGAAGCGGCTAACGGATGGTATAGCTTTAAAGATTACAATCCGTTCCAGTTGCGAAGGTCTGTCGGTCTCGGTGCGCGTTTCTACCTGCCAATGTTTGGTTTGCTTGGATTTGACTATGGAATTGGTATTGATAGAATGCAACCGGGACAGGGCTTCAAAGGGGCGGGTAAGTTTACCTTCATGTTAGGCCAGGAACCGGAATAGAGACTGTTAAGTTACCAGATTCAAACAGAAATGTCCGGTATTTGTTTGTTTACTGTTATATGTTTAAATTAGAGGAACCTGTAATAACAGTAATCTAAAAAAGTATTTTATCATGAAAAAGTTACTCTTTATTTTTTTTGCATGCTTTGCATTTGCTGGCAATGGCTTTTCGCAACGGTATGCGGTCATTGATTCAAAATATATTCTTAATAAATTGCCGGAATATAATGACGCGCAACAGAAGTTAGATCAGTTTAGTAAAATGTGGCAACAGGAAATAGACCAGAAATCAGCGGATCTTGATAAAATGTATAAAGAATACGATGCGGAAAAAGTGATGCTCAGTGACGAGTTGAAGAAGAAAAGGGAAGATGAAATCTATAATAAAGAAAAAGAGGTGCGCGATCTGCAGCGAAAAAGATTTGGCTACCAGGGCGATTTATTTAAAAAGCGGGAAGAACTGATCAAACCCATTCAGGATAAGGTTTACAATGCTATTCAAAAACTGGCAGCGACAAAATTATATGATTTCATTTTAGACAAAAGTGATGGAATTACCGTTATATTTGCCGACCCAAAATTGGATAAGAGTGATGATGTGCTGAAGGAACTGGGTGTTAAATAATTGTAAAACAAAAAAACAGGTGCAGCCAAAAAGATAATTTTAAAGACTTTATATAAATCAAACCTTAAAACAAAAATGAAACAATTTCTCATCGTCCTTTGTATTTCTACAGGAATATTCGGATTTACCACGACAGCAAATGCTCAAAAAATTGGTTACATCAGCGCGGATGAAATTATACAGTTAATGCCCGAAGCTGATAGCGTTCAAAAACAATTAGACCAGTATCAGCAATCATTATATCAAAATGCGCAAGACAGGCAGGATGCGTTGAATGATGCTATACAAAAATTTGTAAAAGACTCTGCAACAATGAGTCCAAGCCTTAAAGAAGTAAAACGAAGCGATCTGGCAAAGCAAAATCAGGATCTGCAAGGTGAACAGCAAAAAATCCAAAACGCGTTCGCACTAAAAAGACAGGAACTTTCTGCTCCGATACAAAAGAAACTGCAGGTAGCTATTGAAGCAGTAGCGAAAGAAAATGGTTATACTTACGTTATGCCAAGAGAGGCATTAATTGTTATGCCGCCGTCAAGTGACTTAGGACCTTTGGTTATGAAAAAATTGGGCCTAAAAGAACCTCCGGCAGGATCGTTACCTCCGGTTAAATAAATAAAGAAATAGATATTTTTTTAAAGTCACTCTTTTATTGGAGTGGCTTTTTTATTTTTGATCAATGATCACTTCCACTCCGATTGGTATTTTTGATTCCGGCTATGGTGGCCTTACCGTTTTAAAGGAAATTAAGAAACGACTACCTGGGTATGATTACCTGTATCTTGGTGATAACGCACGCGCGCCGTATGGCCCACGTTCCTTTGAAACAGTTTATGATTATACACTTGAGTGCGTACGGTGGCTTTTTGCACAAGGCTGTCCGTTAATCATTCTTGCCTGCAATACTGCTTCAGCAAAAGCTTTGAGGACAATTCAACAAAAATATCTTCCTCTTCATGATCCGGACAAAAGAGTGCTTGGTGTGATAAGGCCAACCGCTGAAATTATCGGTAATTGCTCTGCCTCTAAAAATATCGGTATTCTCGGGACAAAAGGAACGGTACAGTCTGATTCATACTTGATAGAAATAGCGCATTTTTTCCCGGATGTAAAAGTATATCAGCACGCCTGCCCGATGTGGGTACCCCTGGTAGAGAATAATGAATATGCAGATGCAGGCGCCGATTATTTTATAGAAAAGGACATCAAAATTCTGCTAAAAAGATCACCCGAAATTGATACCATCCTCCTTGCATGTACGCATTACCCGTTGCTTCTTGAAAAAATAAATCATTTTCTGCCTGAAAATATAGAAGTAGTGTCGCAAGGCCCGATCATTGCTGAAAGTCTCGCGGATTACCTGACGCGGCATCCGGATTTGGAAATGCAATGTAGTAGAAGAAATAATTTGCAATTTTTTACAACAGATTCACCGAATGATTTTGACAAACACTCTGAAATCTTTTTCGGTGCGAAAGTAGCGTCCATACACGTCGACCTGTAAGTCGAGCCAGATTTCTAAGCAAAATTTCACAATATTGATAACGGGAAATAAGAAATCTTTTCTTATTTTTGCCGCCCTTTCACAAACAGCAGGGATGGTGCCCGGCTGAGGAGATGGAAACAATTATTAATAAAAGGAAAAAAATAAAACAATGCCAGGAAAAAAACGTACTTACCAGCCGCATAAGCGTCGTCGTAAAAGCGTACATGGTTTCAGGGAACGCATGTCAACAGCTAACGGGCGTAAAGTATTGGCAAGCCGCAGGAAAAAAGGGCGCCATAAACTGACCGTTTCTGACGAACACGGAAGTAAGAAATAGAAATATTCAAATTGAAAATATTTTAAAATAGCCTCTTTTAATGGGGCTATTTTTTATTTTATCTTTAACTGGATTTTCAACTCTTCAATATGCCGGGTATCAACGAAAGATTTACTTTAAATGCGAACGAACGACTAAAAAGCCGGAAAATAATTCAGCAGCTTTTTAAAGAAGGAAAATCGTTTTCGCATATTCCTTTAAGGGTAATGTATCTTGAAACTGACACACAAATCGTTCCACTACAAGCGGGATTTACAGTTAGCACGCGCAATTTTAAAAAGGCAGTTGATCGCAACCTGATAAAGAGACTCATGCGCGAATGTTATCGTCTTCAAAAGAATGATTTGAAAAATTCGTTAGAGAAGAATAGTAGAATGCTGGCCGTATTTTTCATTTATACAGGAAATAAGATGCCAGTATATGAGGATATTGTTGATAAAATGGGCGGCGCATTAAAGAGACTTGAAAAGATATTCGAATAAATAAAAACCCATAGAATTTATTAGTTTACTGGCACGAGTATTTTAAATCAAAATAGAAATCACGTTTAAAACTTCGATTACTGTAATCCTTATAATCTGCTCCCTATTATAGAACGCTCAGGTTTCTGAACCAGCCTTTATGCAATCAATCATTTTTTTGCATCTATACGAATGAGTGGATTTGCCTTTGATCAAGTAGTCACGCATAATTTTTTATCTTTAAAGCTAAACTTATCAATATGAATTGGAAATTTTCGTTTCTGACTATAATTAGTTTTTTATTACTTAATATCATTAGTCTTTCAACCTTAAATGCTCAGAAGAAAATGAACGATTACACGTCGCAATGGGAAAACGTAGATAAGTTCCAACAAAAAGGACTGACAAAATCTGCTTTGGCAGAAGTTGATAATATTTATTCAAATGCAAAAAAGAACGGGAACGAATCCCAGATTATAAAAGCCTTATTATTTAAAATAACGCTTCAGCAAAATATTGTTGAAGATGCATCCGTAAAAAGTATTGATTCAATGCAACAGGAAATTATCTCAGCAAAAGAGCCTGTAAAGTCAATTCTGCAAAGCATTACAGCACAACTCTATTGGAATTATTTCCAGCAAAACAGGTATCGGCTTTATCAGAGAACCAATACTGTAAATTTTGATAAAAAGGATATTGCCACATGGACTAGCGATGATTTAAATAGCAAGATTGGTGAGTTATATCTTGCTTCATTAAAGGACGAAAAACTTTTGCAACAAACAAAGTTGGATCCTTTTGATGATATTATTTTAAAAGGGAATGTTCGTTATCTGCGGAATACTTTATATGATTTACTGGCGCATCGCGCGTTAGATTATTTTAAAAATGATGAACGTGATATTACACGACCTGCTTATGCATTTCAGATAAATGATAAAATGGCATTTGCTCCGGCCAGTGAATTTATCAATGCAAAATTTATCACAAAAGATTCCACATCGCTTCACCAAAAAGCGTTGCTTATTTTTCAAAAGTTATTAACTCTTCATTTGGGTGATGCCAAACCGGATGCTTTAATAGATGTAGATATTGAGAGAATTAATTTCGTGAATCAATATGAAGTAATGCCAGGTAAGGATCAACTTTACCTTCACGCGCTTAGAAATATCACAGAAAAGTATAACAAGGATCAGGCGTCTGCACAGGCTGCTTTTTTGATTGCACAAAACATCTATAGCAAAGCAATTGAAGTAAACAGAAATAAAGTTTCTCTTTCAAATTATACCGTTATAAAAGCAAAAAGTATTCTTGATAAATTAATTAATCAATTTCCCGCAACCGAAGGGGGCATTAATGCGCAGAATCTTTTGACAACTATTTTACACCCTTCCATCAATTTAACTACAGAAAAAGTAAATGTTCCGAAATCTCCTTTTCGGACATTAGTCACTTATCAAAATTGTAGTACGATTTATTTCAGGATCATTTCATTAACTCCCGATCTTAAAAAATATATCAATAAGAACTATAACGACGATAAAATTTTTACAAAATTAGTCGCTCAGGAGAATATCAGGGTATGGCAGCAGGTTTTGCCAAGGGCTGATGATTATTTATCTCATTCTGCAGAGTTAAAAATTGATGCGTTGCCTGTTGGCGAATATGCTTTGATTGGAAGTGCGGATGAAAAATTCAGTCTCGATAAGAATCCACTTGTTGCACAATATTTTTATGTTTCGGATATTAGTTTTATCAATAGTGGTTTACAGTATTTTGCACTGAATCGTACTACCGGACAGCCTTTGGATGGAGCAAAAGTGCAAGTGTGGAATCAGAAATATGATAATTCTATTCGGGGATATCATTTGACAAAAAAGGAATTAGTAACTACAGGTAAGAATGGATTTTTTAAATTATCTCAGCCCACAAAAAATGAATACAGCAGAAGCATAAGGCTTGATATTAGTTATAAAGACGATCATCTTTTTATGGATGAGTTTCAGGACTTCTATTATAATAATTACAATAATGATAGTGAAGAAGATTATGACAATCAAAAAGATTACGATCGGGAAAATGCAAAGATTTTTCTTTTTACTGATAGAAGTATTTATCGTCCGGGGCAAACGGTTTATTTTAAAGGCATTGGCGTTACGAGAGATTGGCAAACAAAGAAATCTATACTTCTTCGTTCAAATGATTCATTAACCGTTATATTTTCTGATGCGAATAGTCAAAAAATTGATTCTGTAAACGTATTATTAAATGATTTCGGTTCTTTCAGTGGCAAATTTAAAATTCCGGAAAATAAACTAAACCGAGAGTTTGATATTGATGTAGCAGCTTATAGTAATTCTTCGGTTTCAATTTCGGTAGAAGAATACAAAAGGCCCAAATTTTACACCGAATTTGAGAAAGCCAAAGAAAGTTATCGAGTAGGTGACACAGTTCGTGTTACGGGTTTTGCAAAAGCTTATGCGGGAAATAATATTGATGGCGCAAAAGTTTCTTACAGAGTAACAAGAGTAGCCAGATTCCTTTATCCATGGATGTTCTGGAGAACCATAATGCCGCGCACACAGTCATTAGAAACTACTCATGGAGAAATTACAACGGATGCTGATGGTAACTTCCGGATAAAATTTGTAGCCATTCCTGATCTCACACTTGATCCAAAAACTGATCCGGTTTTCGATTACAAGCTCGAAGCCGATGTTACTGATATCAACGGTGAAACACGAAGCGCTGAAATCATTGTTCCAATTGGTTATAAAGCGTTGGATCTTGATATCTCTTTGCCGCAAGGAGATATGATCAATCTTGATAGCCTGAAAAGTATTTTAGTCAGCAGTAAAAATTTAAGTGGTGAACCTGAAACAGTAAATGCAGATGTGAAGATTTATAAACTCCAAACGCCTGAGAGATTGATTCGCGAAAGATTGTGGCCAGAGCCGGATGAATTTGTTTACACAAAAAAGGAATACATCCAATATTTCCCACTAGATGAGTATAAAGATGAAACTAACAAAGAATCGTGGGAGAAAAGAGAATTGGTTTATGAAAAAAATGATTCAACAAATTCTCATGATTCAAAATTCACGATTCGCGATTCACGATTCACGCAAGGTTGGTATTTGGCGGAAGCCACAGCCAAGGACCGTTATGGCCAGGAAGTAAAAGATGTAAAATATTTCCAGGTGTATGCTAATAAGTCATCTTCATTGCCTGCACCTGCTTATGTATGGAATTATGTAGAAAAAAATTCTTTGGAACCGGGCGAGACTGCGCATTTAGTTACAGGGACTTCCGCAAAGAATTTGTTTTTAATTCGGGTGTTTGATAAAGGAAGGAATCCCGAATACCGGCCACCGACAACCGAAAAACAGTCTTCAGATTTTAGTTATTATTCAATAAACAATAATAAAAAAACATTCGATTTTAAAATTTCAGAAGACGACCGCGGAGGTTTTGGTGTGAACCAGTTTTTTGTAAAGGATAATCGCTTTTATGTTGTATCAAACGAAATTACTGTGCCCTGGAATAATAAAGAGCTCAATATTTCTTTCGATACTTATCGTGATAAAACCTTGCCCGGCAGCGAGGAAAAATGGAAGGTAACCATCACAGGAAATAAGGGACAAAAAGTTGCCGCAGAAATGTTGGCTTCGATGTACGACGCTTCGCTTGACCAGTTTAAACCACATGAATGGGATGATCTCAGCAGCATCTGGCCAACATATTCCGGATACAATAACTGGGATGCGCGTCAAAATTTCACTACTGTTAGTTCTTTTGAAAACTACTGGCGCGAAAAATATATTCCGCAAAAGGAAAAAACGTACGATGCGTTGAATTATATTCCTGCTTATGGTAATCGGATTGCAATAAGAGGAATGGCTTCAATGACGAATGACATGGCTGCGCCTGAAATGATGAAGAAAGGAGATTTGAATGAAGTAGTTGCTACGGGCCTTTTAGGAAAAGTCGCTGGCGTACAAATACAAATGGATACAACTGCTTTTGCGGCAGGCTCTAAAAATAAGGCGATAGAGGAAGACGTTGACCAATCCCAAATCCAAATTCGAAAAAATTTTAACGAAACTGCGTTCTTCTTTCCTGGTCTGAGGACAGATAAAGAGGGCAATATTGAATTCAGTTTTACCATGCCGGAAGCGCTTACACAATGGAAGTTAATGACATTGGCGCATACAAAGGATTTGGCAAGTGGGTATGCTGAAAGAACAGTCATTACACAAAAAGATTTAATGGTGCAGCCCAATGCGCCGCGCTTTTTACGTGAAGGAGATAGGATAATCTTCAGCGCAAAAATTGTAAACCTGGGAGACAAAGAAGTGAGCGGACAAGCGGAACTACAATTATTAAGTGCATCCACTATGGATTCTGTGAATGGATGGTTTAAAAATAATAATCCCATACAAAATTTTACGGCTGCTGCAGGACAAAGCACGGTTGTAAATTTCTCCGTTGAAATTCCAGATAATTGTAATGATGCTGTTGTTTATAGAATAGTTGCAAAAGCTGGGAACATAAGCGATGGAGAAGAAGCTGCTATTCCTGTCGTTACCAACCGGATGTTGGTAACAGAAACGATGCCTTTGCCCATGCGCGGCGATGGAACTAAGGATTTTAAATTTGATAAATTAATAAATTCAGGGAACTCTAAAACGCTTACCAATTACGGACTTACAGTGGAATATACGACCAATCCGGCATGGTATGCAGTGCAGGCTTTGCCCTACTTAATGGAATATCCTTATGAATGTGCAGAGCAAACATTTAATCGTTTTTATGCAAATGCATTGGCGCAAAAAATTGTCAATTCTTCTCCCAAAATAAAAGCCATTTTTGAAAAGTGGAATACAAGTGATACATCCGCAATGCTTTCAAATCTTCAAAAAAATGAAGAATTGAAATCTGTTTTATTACAAGAAACGCCGTGGGTATTGCAGGCCCAGAGTGAAGCGCAGCAAAAGAAAAATATTGCGTTGCTGTTTGATATGGTAAAGATGAGTTTGCAGTTAGAATCAGCTATTGATCAATTAAAAGATCTGCAGTCTTCTAATGGTGGCTTTGGGTGGTTCAAAGGCGGCCCTGATAACCGTTACATGACTCAATATATTGTAACAGGAATTGGGCATTTAAAAAAATTAAATGCTTACCCAGTAAACGAACAAATTCAGCTAAAATCTATTCTGGATCAAGCCATGCCTTATCTTGATAGAATGCTGAAAAGAGATTATGATGATTTGATAAAAAATAAAATAAAACTCAACCAGGATAATCTTTCAACTATTGCGATTCAGTATTTATATATGCGGAGTTTCTTCCCTGAATATCCGGTTGCACAACAAACACAAACTGCGTATAACTATTACCGTGATCAGGCTAAAAAATATTGGCTCAACCAAAGTAAGTACATGCAGGGAATGATTGCATTAGCGCTCCACAGAACCGATGACGCAGCCACTGCAAAAGCGATTATAAAATCATTAAAAGAAAATTCAATCAACAATCCGGAATTGGGAATGTATTGGAAAGAATGGAACAATCAAGGATATTGGTGGTACCAGGCACCGATAGAATCTCAGTCGTTAATGATAGAAGCATTTTCTGAAATTGACAAGGATCCTAAAACAATTGGTGACTTGAAAACCTGGCTGCTGAAAAGCAAACAAACTAACAACTGGAAAACCACCAAAGCCACAGCAGATGCTTGTTATGCTTTATTATTACAGGGTACTGATTGGTTATCTCAAGAGAAAACTGTTAGTATAAAATTAGGAAATACTCTTATCAGTAGTAAAGATCAAAAACAAGAAGCCGGCACCGGATATTTCAAACAGAGAATTGATGGCGACAAGGTAAAGCCGGAAATGGGAAATATAAACGTGACTGTTTCCTCACCAATAAACCAATCAACAAGTAAACCAATTAACGATGCTCCCTCCTGGGGTTCCGTTTATTGGCAATACTTTGAAAACCTGGATAAAATTACCTTTTCAGAAACGCCATTGAAACTTTCTAAAAAATTATTTATAGAAAAAAATACTGATAACGGACCTGTCCTTGTTCCCGTAAATGATGGTGATAAATTACATATTGGTGATAAGATAAAAGTACGCATTGAACTAAGAGTTGATCGCGATATGGAATATGTACACATGAAAGATATGCGTGCTTCGTGCATGGAGCCAACCAACGTAATTAGCCAGTACAAATACCAGGACGGATTAGGTTATTATGAAACTACCAAAGATGTAAGCACTAATTTCTTTTTCGGTTATCTAAATAAAGGAACTTATGTTTTTGAATACCCAATGTTTGTAACACATGCAGGAAATTTCAGCAATGGCATTACCACCGTCCAATGTATGTATGCGCCAGAATTCACGGCGCATAGCGACGGTGTAAGGGTAAATGTGGAATCGCATAAATAAAAATCTGGTTTATTTGTTTGTTTACTGTGTGTACGATTGACAACAATGGATTTCAGTCATGTAAAGCTTTACAGGATATAAGTAATTTTTCCAGGCGAAAAAAAAGTGGATGCGAATTTTCATTTAATCTGTTATAAAAAGTTTCAACTTATTTTGACCCTATCTGATTAATCTCATCATCCATGGGATGTATACCGTTGGGGCCAATGTACTTTGCAGCTCCAAATCCCAAAATAGGGATGAAGATAAAACCTAGGAAGACAAGGCCAATTCCGAACCCGGTATCTTTTCCAAAAGACTTGGCCACTGCAATCGCTATTACAAAAATGATATAAATGTTGATTAATGGAATAAAAATAAGCCACCAGTTTTTTACGCCACCTATTTTAGCCAAAATGTAATAATTGTAAATAGGGATTAAACAGGCCCATCCCGGCTGGCCGGCCTTTTCAAAAGTTTTCCACACAGCAGCCACTATGAAGACAACAAATGCAATGTAAAAAATAACAATCAGAAACATATGAAGTAGTTTTAAGGTGATTGAATTATCAAATAAACAATATTTTTCACATGTTTCAAAATATCTATTTGACGTTAGACCCTGCAAAAAATGAATTCATCCCTGATTTAAATAAAGTTATGATCGCTAAAGAATAAATATATGAACATAAATCCTCTTTAATTCTTCGTTTACTGCGCGCTAAAATTAAAGTTGGCAACTGCGAATAGTTGGCAACTTTAATTTTTATTCTTCTTATAAAACCTCTATTTATAAGCAATAAAGTTTTGCTCAGCCTTTACTATTTTCTCAAAGAAAGATTTGAAAGCGGTATAATCTTTCGTTGCAATTTGTTGTTCGCGGCCATCAGTGAATTTCCTGGTAACTACTAATTTATCAGGCGCCTTTAATGTATATTGAATGGAATATTTTAATCCTTCAAAAGACAATGTTTCTCCTTTGGGCAATTCCACAAATTTTTTTCCTTTAGGCGCTGTGATGTTTACTGTTGTCTGATAAGCATCTGCCGTTTCATACCGCCAATATTCTATCGGGTAATCTCTTTGGTCGGCCGAAAAATTATCTAATGATGCTACAATATCCGGGTAAACAATTTGAAAAGTATTTAAACTGCCTATCTCAGCAATTTCATTATTTACTTTATAAGTATAGGAATAAGTCACTGAGTCATCCAATTTGTCAAGGTCTTTAAAACTTACTTTTTCCAGGGTTACATTATTTTTAAAGGATCCGGCAATAGTTTTTTGCAGATTCAGTTTTTGTTTGTCGTTATCCAGGCCTATATAGTTTGATCTCACGGCAGACGAAAATGCGCCATACATAACTGTATTCACGGTTACATTTAGATTACCAGTTTCAGACGGAGAAATATCCATTTCTCTTTTAATGATATCTTTCAATCTGTTAGTCGGTTTTAACTGTATTAATTCTGATTTTTCATTCACTGATTTGTAAGGTATTTCCAATGCCAGCGCTCCATTCAGATCATTCGGCAAGGCTGTAAAAGGTAAATAGTTATCGGTCAGTTCGATGTAATAGCTTTTATTGTCCAGTTGTGCTTTTGCAATACAATGATTAAATTCTACTGATGGTAGCAGGATGTCTTTTTGTCCATTATTTCTTGTATCCACCAATACCATTTGGGCGTTAATGCCTGCCTTGCGAGCAAGTGTTACAAATAGATTGGACAGGTCTTTGCAATCGCCAAGCCGGGAGGTAAGCGTTGCAGAGGCCCTTTGCGGAACAAATGCGCTTTGCCTGAATGATACGGAACTATACCTGATATTCGATTCTATATAGTCATAAATGATATTGGCTTTTTGGAACTGCGTCATTTTTTTGTTCGGATCGGGAAATAGCTTTTTGTACAAAGCCAGTATTTCAAAATCTTCTTCAGATTTATTATTGGTGATATCACTGTACCAATCAGCAATATCTTTCCAGGAAGCAACGGTAGATAAATGCAGGATGGTGCCTGCATCTACATTATATGGCATTAGTGGTTCATCTTTTAAAGGTTGTGGTTTATTTACTACCCAACTATATAATTTAAAATCTTCTGCATTCGTGATGACGGGTTGAAGTGTGGAATTGGTAAAGACATAATTTATCTTCTGCGATGCAGGGATCAATAAATTGTATTTGGTAGTAGCTGAATATATTTGACTGCCAAAAAAGTATTTGTCCCAGAAATCTTTTGCGAATCTTCCATATACATAGCTTTGCAGCCTGTATTTAATTACGATAATATCGCCAACCTCCAGGTTGGTAAACACAATCTCATTGTCATTCCTTTCTCCGTCAATTTTCGCGTGGCTCTTTTTTATAATCTCTGCTTTTTCAATCATTAAATTTTGGTTGTTATTATAATCGATAGACGTTTCTTTATACTGGTCTACACCTTTATCATTTGTAATTCTTATAATCATGGTGCCATATTCTTCATTTGCGCCATCAGGATAGATCACCGCGTCCTTTTGATCCAGAATATAATAATATCCATAGTCGGTATTTTTTGCCTGTGCCTGGTCATCTTCTTTGATTACTTTGTCAATATCCACTTGTGGAAATAATTTATAGATTTCAGGGTTGTTATTTAGCTTCCTTATTTTACTGATAAGATCGTATTGATTAGGATCAAATTTTAAAGATTGGTTGTAATCTGCCATGGCATCCTTCAAGTTTTTTTCCTCGTTTTGGATGTCGCCTAATTGTTCCCAATAGTCTTCGTTGGAGGGCGATAGAGCTAATGATTTACGGATATACTCTTCAGCTTTGTCATAGTTTTTTATAGAATAATAATATTTTGATAAAGCCGAAAATCCGTTCGGATTGTAGGGAAATAGTTTCGCCAGATTTTCCTTTATTTGCAGCCCTTTCTTTGAATTTCCTTCTTCGATGAGTATATCTGCATATTTAATATAGACATCATAATTGTAGTTGTCTTTCATGTAATTCTCATAGAGTTTCGAAGCGGCTTTATTGTCTTTATAAACCTCTTTTTTAATGTTATACATCAGCGCCAGCAAATAGCTGTTATCCGGGTATTTTACATACAGTTTTTCTATCAACTTCACCAGGTCATCATATTTTTTATCCTTAGTTAGTAATTGTATCTGGTAGTCCGCAGTGGATTTATCTTCGCCATGTAGCTCAATCCTCTTTTTTAATTCGACCTCACATTCCTGGTATTTTTGGTTGTCATATAATTCTTTCAGATGAAGATCTAAAACCATTACGCTCTGCGGATCATCCTGTTTTATTTTTTCCAGTTCCTCAAGCAATACGGTGCGGTTTTTTTGTTTACCTAATACCTTCAACAGTTTCTCGCGGAGCAGTGAATTGTCAGGTGCTTTGTTGAGGGCTTCAGTCATCACATCTCTGGCTTCTAACAGATTTTCACTTCGCAAATAGACATCTGCAAGCAATAAATAATTTACCGGGTTTGCAGAGTCATTTTTTATTTTGTCTGTAAAATATTGTACCGCAAAATGCGGAATCAAATCATATTTTTTATCTGGCGTATTACTTTTGGGATAAGGTGCATATGTAGCTGAACCGTTTATATTGGGGATCGGGCGGTATGTGTCATCCGTAAATCTTAGTGAAAAATTAGGATACGATGCATTAGAATAGCCTAATTGTACAAGCACCCTGTTGGTTCCTTTTTTAAGAATATATTTTACCGTGAAATTATCAAATTCCGTTACCCGCGCTTTTGGTTCTGCAATTACTAATTCATCATTGATCCAAACTTTGATAGATCCCGTGCAGCCAACATTACAATAAACGGTCTGATCTGCTGCAGAGTTTACAAAGTTCTGGGCATAAATAACGGCCGTGCTTTTATTGAACTGATAACTTGCAGGAATCCAACCGTCTTTTAATTCATCCGCCGGCGTAAACCATTTTATGTCGGCATTGGATAGTGACTTGAAAACAGCATCAGGTTCAGGATGGTCCAGGGCCCCATAATCTTTATAAAATCCACTTTCAGATAAATTTTCAAATGGACCGGTAAATTGCCAGTTTTTAATATTGCCAATCTCGTCATAACACGCCTGCGCTTTATCAAAATTAGCCGAAAACAGGTAATGCATTCCCTTTTGATAATCAGCACCCGCTACTAAGGTGCCGGGCGTTTTGGGATCATGAATCAATGCATCTATAAGTTTCATCTGGTTATTTGCATCCTTCTTGCCGTAAGGCCCAACGACCGCCTTGTTAAACCATAATGCATAAATATAGGGATAGGGATTTTTCGCCTTCTCAAAAAAAGCGGGCTGAAAATCTGTAATCGCATCTTCTTTCTCACTATAGGTTTCTAAATAAATATGGGTGATAAAGGCATCCTGTGCAGTCGCCGGATCGTTCATTGCCTGCTGAAGGAATTTTTCTGCGTCCGCTCTTTTGTTTTCATTCAGCGCGCTCCATGCCTGTTGGTAAAAACTGTTCTGGCAAAAAGCAGCATAATTGCAAAGCAATAGAATAATAATCACAAGTTTTCTCATGGACATCAATTTTTGGTAAACATATTTCAAACGCTGAAAATAAAGGAATAGTTTAAAATGCAAAAAAAAATCTAAAAATTTAAAATCCCTTGTGAAGACTTTATCTTTGCCCGCTCTGAATCATCAATGTTTACAATGGATCAGGTGATTCAGTAAACGAACATTTTAAATAAAAAGCTGATTTAATGTACAGAACAAATACCTGCGGCGAACTGCGGCTGTCAGACAAAAATAAAGAAGTGCAATTATCTGGATGGATACAAACCATAAGAAAATTTGGTAGCATTACTTTTATTGACCTTCGCGACAGATACGGAATTACGCAGTTGCTATTAAATGAAAGTCTTAATGAACTGCTGGATAAAAACCCTTTGGGAAGGGAATTTGTAATCCAGGTAACAGGAAACGTTTCGGAAAGAAGTAATAAAAACCCTAATATTCCGACAGGAGATATAGAAATTTTAGTTTCAGAATTTAAGATATTGAATAAATCTGCAGTCCCTCCCTTTACCATCCAGGACGAAACGGACGGTGGTGATGACATCAGAATGAAATACCGTTTTTTGGATTTGAGACGAAATGCTGTAAAGAAAAATCTTGAATTGCGTTATGCAGTCAATCGCGTTACAAGAAATTACCTGCATCAGAATAATTTCATGGATATAGAAACGCCATTTTTAATAAAATCTACTCCGGAAGGAGCGAGGGATTTCGTAGTGCCAAGTCGCATGAATGCTGGAGAATTTTATGCGCTTCCACAATCGCCACAAACATTTAAGCAATTGCTGATGGTGAGTGGTTACGACCGTTATTATCAAATCGTAAAATGCTTTCGGGATGAAGATCTGCGAGCCGACAGGCAGCCTGAATTTACGCAGATAGATTGTGAAATGTCTTTTGTAGAGCAGGAAGATATTTTGCAAATGTTCGAAGGGTTGATAAAATATATTTTTAAAGAAGTAAAGAATATTGATTATTCAGAATCGGTTGAGAGAATGAGTTGGGAAGACGCCATGTGGAATTATGGAAATGATAAGCCGGATATCAGGTTTGAAATGAAAGTTAAAAACCTGAAATCTGAAAATAAAATTTTACTTGCGACATTGAAGGACAGTGAATTTGGAGTGTTCAACGATGCCGAAACCTTAGTGGCTATTTCTGTACCTGGTTGCAGCGATTACTCAAGAAAGCAGACAGATGAATTGGTAGAATGGGTAAAACGTCCGCAGATAGGAATGAAAGGACTAGCGTTTATAAAACACAATGTTGACGGAACTTTCAAAAGTAGTTTTGATAAATTTTTTAATGAGGACCAATTAACAGAATTTGCTTCTTTCTGCGATTCAAAATCGGGAGACCTGATTTTAATTCTTGCGGGAAGAGAAGAACGCACCAGGAAGGCTATAAGCGATTTGCGATTATACATGGCCGATAGATTGGGGATGAGAAAACCTGAAGAATTTAGACTGTTGTGGGTTACTGATTTTCCATTGTTTGAATACGATGAAGATGGAAATCGTTGGGTAGCAAGACATCATCCGTTTACTTCGCCTAAGCCTGCAGATATAGAAGTGATGATCAAAAACAATCCATTGATTGAAAATGCCGAAAAATATTTGGAACATCCTTACTCTAGAATTAAAGCCAATGCCTACGATATGGTTTTGAATGGAAATGAAATCGGTGGGGGCTCTATCAGAATTTTCCAAAGGGAATTGCAGGAAAAAATGTTTGCAGCTTTGGGAATGAGTAAGGAAGAAGCGCAGCATAAATTTGGTTTTCTTCTGGGTGCTTTTGAATATGGCGCTCCACCGCACGGAGGTATCGCATTTGGGTTTGACAGGTTGTGCGCAATCCTTGGCGGCAGCGAATCGATTCGTGATTTTATTGCATTTCCGAAGAACAATAGCGGTAGAGATATGATGATAGACGCCCCATCTTCCATTGATGAGAAGCAGCTGGAAGAATTACAGATCAAATTAGATTTGAAATAAGTTTTTGGCTTTATATGAAGTTTATTTTGCTCATATTTTAAAAACGCTGAAATCGTAAAATTCCCTTCTCCGATTTTCCTTTTAAATTTGCCCAATGCAGGAGAAGACGACCCGAAAAAAAATATTAGACTTTAGTGGCCTGAGGAAAGTTTTTTCTTATGCTTTACCTTATAGAAACAAAATCTACCTTTCGATTTTTCTTTCTGTCATCCTGGCGGTTATTTCGCCTTTACGACCCTATTTTATCCAATATACTGTCAATCATTTTATCGCGGATAAAAATATGTATTGGCTGATTCTGATTACTATTATTCAGATCGGCATGCTACTGGTGGAAACCGCGCTTCGTTTTTATTTTGGTTTTATCACTTCCTGGCTGGGACAAACTGTAGTAAAAGATCTGCGGGTGACGGTTTATAAAAAAATATTGGGTTTAAACCTTTCCCAATTTGATAAAACACCTATTGGAACTTTAACTACGCGGACCATCAATGATATAGAATCCATTAATGATATTTTTGCAAACGGGTTGATCCCGATCATTTCTGACTTGCTTTCCATTATTTCTATTCTTCTGTTTATGTTCTTTACGGATTGGCGGCTTTCGCTTATAAGCCTGGCACCCTTTCCGATATTGATTGTTGCAACCTATTATTTTAAGGAAAGCGTGAACAAATCTTTTATCAAGGTAAGAAATGCGGTAGCGGCGTTAAATGCTTTTGTGCAGGAACACATTACGGGGATGAGCATAGTACAGGCTTTCGCGGTGGAAGATAAAGAGTTTAATAAATTTAATGCCATCAACAAGCAACACCGCAATGCCAATATCAAAGCCATCTTTGCTTATTCTGTTTTTTTTCCAATAGTAGAAATTGTGCTGGCTTTTTGTATTGGATTATTGGTCTGGTGGGGAGGAAATTATTCTGCCAACGCTGGAGTCATCATTTCATTTATCATGTATTTGAATCTTTTGTTCAGGCCGGTGCGTCAGATCGCTGATAAATTTAACGTTCTTCAAATGGGTATGGTAGCAAGTGAAAGGGTGTTTAAAGTATTGGAAAATGAAAATGTAACCCTCAATCATCACGATGGCATTCAATCCGGAAATGTAAAAGGCCAAGTAGAATTCAAAAATGTTTGGTTTGCCTATAATAAAGAAGATTATGTTTTAAAAGATATTAACTTTTCTATTGCCCCTGGCGAAACGCTGGCGATTGTGGGCCATACAGGAAGTGGCAAAACTTCTATCATCAGCTTGCTCAACCGGCTTTACCCAATCAATAAAGGAGAAATAAAAATAGACGGCCATGATATTAAAAATTATGATCTTGATTTCCTGAGAAGCAAGATAGCCGTGGTGTTGCAGGATGTTTTTTTATTCAGTGGCTCCGTATTAGATAACATTACATTGAGAAATCCTAACATAAAAAAGGAGCAGGCAATAGCAGCGGCAAAAATGATTGAGGTAAATGACTTTATCATGAAATTACCGGGTGGCTACGATTTTAAAGTAATGGAACGAGGATCAACACTTTCTCTTGGCCAGCGGCAATTATTATCATTCATAAGGGCATTGCTTTATAATCCTTCGATTTTAATTCTGGATGAAGCCACTTCTTCAATTGATAGTGAAAGCGAAATGCTGATACAGCATGCGATTGATAAATTAATAAAAGATAGAACATCCATCGTAATCGCGCACCGGCTTTCTACCGTTCGAAAAGCCGATAAAATAATGGTGCTGGATAAAGGAGTCATAAAAGAAATGGGAACGCACAACGAACTGATGAACCTGCAGGGGCATTACTTTCAGCTACATAAAATCCAGTTTGAAATGCAGGAAGCGGGTTCACTGTCGTCCAGGTAATGTGCTAGTCAAAAAATCTGTTTTCATTAATTAAACGGATACAGTAAAAAAGCTTTTAATCCGAATTTTTATTTATCAAATTGCCATTTGTTACCTGCTGCTTTTCTTTTTTGAATTTAAAGAAAGCTGCTCCTTTCAAATTCAGCAAACGAACAAATATGGCTAAATTTGTTTTATGATCCATAATAATACTTTTCAGTATCAACTCGAAGAATTGATTTCAAATTCCCTAAAAGAAGATGTGGGCGATGGGGACCATTCCACTCTTTCGATTATAGCCCCGGATGTAAAAGGTAAGGCGGTTCTTAAAATAAAAGACGAAGGAATTATAGCCGGAATAGACGTGGCCGAAAAAATATTTCAAGTTGTAGAACCTGGGTCAATTTTGAAAAAATATAAAAATGACGGCGACGAGATGCATTTCGGAGAAATTGCCTTTGAAGTGGATGCAACAATTCATACTATTCTTACCTGTGAAAGATTGGTGCTTAACTGCATGCAGCGAATGAGTGGTATCGCTACGCTTACCAAAAAATATACTGAAAAGCTAAAAGGACATTCCACCAAATTATTAGATACCAGAAAGACTACGCCGAATTTTCGCTTATTAGAAAAAGAAGCGGTAAGGATTGGAGGCGGCACGAACCATCGTTTCGGTTTGTACGATATGATCATGCTGAAAGACAATCACATTGACTATGGCGGCGGCATCGAAAAAGCTATCAAAAAAGCATGGAATTATGTACAGGAGAAAAAACCGGGATTAAAAATAGAGGTGGAAACAAGAAGCGTCGAAGATGTAAAGAAAGTGATGGCGACAGGAAAAGTGAATCGCATTATGCTTGACAATTTTTCTCCCGAAAAAATAAAGGAAGCGCTGAAAATAATAGATGGTAAATATGAAACCGAAGCCAGCGGTGGCATTACGTTAGAAAATATTGAATCTTACGCGGAGACGGGCGTGGATTTTATTTCGAGCGGTGCTATCATTCACCAGGCAAAAAGTCTTGATCTTAGTTTAAAAGCAGAAGTAAAACAATAATATGTCAAAGAAAAAGTTATATAATAAGACAGGCATTGTTTTTTCAACGGCACCGGATTTTGAGTTTAAAGATGAAGAAGATGAGATGGTCTCATTGCCGCCGAAAGAACAACTTTTAAAAGTAGTTCTTGACAAAAAACATCGCGGGGGAAAAACGGTAACCTTGATAAAAGGTTTTGTAATGAAAGAAGACGATGCGGAGGCACTGGCAAAGCAATTAAAATCATACTGTGGCAGTGGTGGCTCCGCAAAAGATAATGAAATCATTATCCAGGGCGATCATACGAATAAAATAGTGCAATGGCTTGTGAAAGAGGGTTATACCAAAACACGGAAAATTTAATTGATATAGTTAACCAGTTTTAATAACTTTATAATTAACCTAAAAGCTATGGTTTCACAAATCTCTGAAGGAGTAAATATCAGCATCGAAACTTTTTACCAGCCGGAATACAGCAATGCGCTCAATAGCGAATATATGTTTGCGTATCGTATTACGCTTGAGAACACCAATTCATTCCCTGTACAACTATTGCGGAGGCATTGGTATATTTTTGACAGCAATAACGAGCATCGCGAAGTAGAAGGCGAGGGCGTTATCGGCATTCAGCCGGTAATTAATCCCGGGCAAAAATATCAATACGTGAGTGGATGCAACTTAAGAAGCGAAATGGGTAAAATGCATGGCATGTATTTTATGGAAAACAGCTATAACAAGCAAACGTTTATTCTTAAGATTCCTTCTTTTGAAATGGTTGCCCCCAGCAAACTCAACTAAGAATGTGGTTTATATTTAGTTTTATTAAAAATATCCCGCGCATCTAATTTCATCAACTCTGCCGGCGTGGTTTCCGGAAATCTCTCCATATATTTTTTTACAATCTGCAATCCTGAAAAGGTGCCGATGTTTCCAGGCGAACCTTCGCCCAGCTCCTGTGTCTTCGGACTTTCGCCGATATAATTCTTTGTAATATTAGGATCGGTTTTATTCAATAAATCATTATTCAAAAACAGGTTCCAAATTACAGCCTCGTTATTATAGCTGTCGCTCAACTGTTGTTTGGTATAGCAAATGCAAACATATTCTGGGGTGTAGGGTAAAAATTTAGTAATAAGATATATTTTTCTTCCCCGATCCACCATTTGCTCTATCAACGCTTTGCCGTTTGTTTTATCATGAAACATATCATCTATAATATTTCTCATGCAATTTACCGGAATGTGCTGCGCGTCAAAATTGTCAGAGATGTAATCGGGGTATTGCTCCAACCCCTCCTGGGTTCTGTAAAAAGAAAAATATTTTCCAAGATGAAGTTGAAGTCCGATTCCAAAAGCTTTATTGGTAAGTACGTCTCCCTGAACGCCAAAGGAGGTTTCAAAATTGGCATTGATGGGTCCAATAAAAGTAATGATCGACTCCGGAATCTGATATTTCGGGAAATAATATTTTACAAATTGCAAACCCTGCTTGATGGCTTCCGATTCTTTTGAAAAATTCTTGTACATCAAATCCGCTGAATCTTTCATCGGCATGTAATCATGTATAAACATTCGAATAGCTTGATCTTGTGGGTTATTCGGCACCAATAAGCTATCAAGGTCAAGCCCCAGGATATTAAAGGTAAAGTCAGGTAGGAAATCAGGATATTTTTTTAAAATTGCCTGCATAGATTCGGCAACCTTATTGGTATCCATGGCAAAAAAATCCTGTTCAAACCTCTGAGTTCCTATATTAATTTTAATAGCCGAAACGTCAGGTATATTTTTATTGCCTTTGCACGAAAACAAAAACGCCGCGCAAAGTAAAAGCATTACAATATCTCTCATACCCCAAATAAAAGCAAAAAAATAAACAGTATTTTGTTAAATGAAAAAAATATTCAACATTTTATTCTTTTAATTTTACATAATGAAAATTTTTCTCGCCCAGCAAAACTATCATATCGGCAATTTTGATAAGAATCAGCAAAAAATTATTGAAGCTATTCAGATTGCAAAAAGCAAGAATGCTGACCTTATTGTTTTTAGTGAAATGAGTATTTGCGGTTACCCGGCACGCGATTTTCTGGATTTTAAGGATTTTATTGATAAATGCTTCAACAGCATTGAAAAGATCAAAGAGTATGCTGACACGATTGGTGTGATAGTTGGATCTCCAGACAGAAATCCTTTGTTGGAAGGGAAAGATCTTTTTAACGCTGCCTTTTTACTTTATGAAAAGGAAATAAAAGGTATTGCGCATAAAACATGTTTGCCCACTTATGATGTGTTTGATGAAAACCGTTATTTTGAACCAGCGTATAACTGGAATACGATTGAATTTAAAGGAAAAAAAATCGCGCTCACCGTTTGTGAAGATATCTGGAACCTTGGCGATAACCCGCTATACCGCACTTGTCCTATGGACATATTGATGAAGCTACAACCTGATTTTATGATCAATATTTCTGCTTCGCCATTCGATTACACGCACGCGGAAGACAGGAAGGCAACTATAAAATCTAACGTCTTAAAATATAAACTCCCTCTTATTTATTGCAATGCGGTAGGAAGCCAAACGGAGATAATCTTTGATGGCGATTCATTGGCGTTTGATAAAGATGCCAATCTTTGCTGCCAGTTACCACAATTTAAAGAAGAACTGAAAGAGATTATCTTGAATGATGACGGAACTATTGACGCGCCCATTATTGAATCTGCAGCGGCGGTTCCGGGATTGATCATCGCGCCGTTGCATTTTAATCCTGAATTAAATATTTCGCAAGTTTACGATGCAATTGTTTTAGGCATTAAAGATTATTTTTTAAAAATGGGATTTTCCAAAGCCATCATCGGCAGCAGCGGGGGCATTGACAGCGCGGTTACTATTGCCTTGGCGTGTGCTGCCCTTGGGAAAGAAAATGTGAGAGCGGTGTTGATGCCTTCAGAATATTCTTCGTCGCATTCAGTGGATGATGCAGAGGAATTAAGCAAAAACCTTGAAAATCCTTATGACATTATCGCGATCAAAAATATATACGAAGAATTTTTAAATGAATTAAAGCCTGTTTTTAAAGATATTCCATTTGGCGTAGCCGAAGAAAATATCCAGGCGAGGACAAGAGGAAATTTATTGATGGCCATTGCCAATAAATTCGGATACATCTTACTGAACACTTCTAATAAAAGTGAACTTGCCGTGGGCTATGGAACATTATATGGCGATATGGCCGGAGGACTTGGTGTACTTGGAGATTGTTATAAATTACAGGTTTATGAGTTAGCAAAATATATCAATTCAAAAAAAGAAGTAATTCCTGAAAACATCATTAACAAAGCGTCTTCAGCAGAACTGCGGCCTGATCAAAAGGACAGTGACAGCCTGCCGCCGTACGAAATTCTTGATAAAATTCTGTATCAATACATAGAAAGAGTACGGGGACCAAAAGAGATAAAAGAGCTCGGCTTTGACGCAGCGCTTGTTGACAGGATATTAAGAATGGTAAATAGAAACGAATACAAGCGAAACCAGTTTTGCCCCATCATTCGTGTTTCGCCCAAAGCATTTGGAACAGGCAGACGATTGCCGATTGTTGCGAATTATCTGGATTAGGACATTAATCTGGCGGCCTCCGTCTACCCAATTATTAATTAGAAATCGTCCAAATTAGTTTGGTTACTGATTGTGCTCTGTTTTCCAACTTGAACATTGCAGATTTATATCAGGATTTTTTGTTTTTACTATCGGCAGTTTTTTAATAATTATTTTAAAAGATAAATCTTAAATTGCTTACTTCATTTATTTAAATAAAATTTCTATGGAAGCATATATCATAGCCGGTTTTAGAACAGCAGTTACCAAATCAAAACGCGGCGGATTTCGATTTTACCGTCCAGATGATCTGGCAGTAGATGTGATTAAAGGATTGCTGGCGTCAGTGCCTGAATTAGAGCCAACCAGAGTAGATGACTTATTTGTTGGCAACGCTGTGCCCGAGGCGGAGCAAGGGCTTCAGGTGGGTAGAATGATCAGCGTAAGGGCATTAGGGATTTCAGTCCCCGGCATGACGGTAAATAGGTATTGCGCCAGTGGCCTGGAAACTATTGCGATAGCTACCGCGAAAATAAGGACTGGCATGGCGGATTGTATTATTGCGGGAGGAACAGAAAGCATGACCATGGTGCCCACATCAGGATGGAAAACCGTACCTGCGTATTCTGTTACTTCGGAAACACCTGATTATTATTTAGGGATGGGATTAACTGCAGAGGCTGTTGCTAAAGAATATAATGTAACCCGCGAGCAGCAGGATGAATTTAGTTTGCACTCGCACAAAAAAGCGCTGAATGCCATTAAAGAGGGATATTTTAAAAGTGGCATTCTTCCGATGCCCGTAGAAGAAATTTATGTGGATGAGAATTATAAAAAGCAAACGAGAAGTTTCGTAGTTGATACCGATGAAGGCGTTCGTGCGGATACTTCGATGGAGGCATTGGCAAAACTGAAGCCTGCATTTGCGCTTGGAGGAACGGTTACTGCCGGTAATTCTTCACAAACAAGTGATGGCGCTGCTTTCGTAATAGTGATGAGTGAAAAAATGATGAACGAACTAAAACTGAAACCAATAGCTCGTTTGGTAAATTGTGTCAGTGCCGGAGTGCATCCTCGGATCATGGGCGTTGGTCCTATCGAAGCCGTTCCTAAAGTTTTGAAGCGTGCTGATATGAATTTGTCTCAGATAGATCTTATAGAATTGAATGAAGCATTCGCTTCGCAATCGCTTGCCGTAATTAAAACATTGGAATTGGATTCATCAAAAGTGAATATTAATGGCGGCGCAATTGCGCTTGGCCATCCACTTGGCTGCACCGGTGCCAAGCTTACTATTCAGATTATCAATGATATGAAGCGCCTTAATAAAAAATACGGTATTGTTACGGCCTGCGTTGGCGGCGGACAGGGGATTGCAGGAATTATTGAAAATATAGATTAATTGTTACAGCTAACACACACCTCTTTTTTCGTCATTCTATAACATTTTTTTCTTTTTTATAAAGATTTCGGGCGATAAAGTATTTTATCTTTACCCGATGAAAAAGATTCTCTTTACTATTCTTTGCTATACCATTTCAGTAGCCGTTGTTGCTCAACAGGAAGATGTCGGAAAGCTTCATGAAAATGCAAAAGCTTTTATGCGACAGGGAGATTATGCCAACGCTTCACTGATCTTATCGAGGGCAATGGAACTGGACCCCAAAAATTTAAGTATCGCCAAAGATCTTTCGTTTGACTATTATCTTCAAAATCTGAATAAAAAGGCGCTCACTACCATTCAGCCATTTTTGGAAAGCAATAGTGCCGATGATGAGGCCTACCAGATAGGTGGGACGATCTACCGTGCATTGGGCCAAGCGAAAGACGCTGAAAAAATGTATAAAAAGGCCATAAAAGAATTTCCTCAGAGTGGTGGTTTATACAACGATTACGGAGAAATGTTGGCGGAAAAAAATGCTCCCGAAGCCATAAAGCAATGGGAAAAAGGTATTGAGATGGATCCATCGTTTGCAGGTAATTATTATAATGCGTGTAAATATTATAATTATACGAAGGAAAAAGTGTGGTGCCTTATCTACGGAGAAATCTTTGTAAATATTGAGTCCTTCACTGCACGGACTGCAGAAGTAAAAGATATTTTATTGAATGGATACAAAAGGTTTTTTGCAAATACCGATCTTTTAACTGATACAAAAGATAAAAAGCCCTTTGAAATCGCTTTTTTAACTTGCATGAATCAACAAAATAGTATCGTAATCCGCGGCCTGAATCCCGAAACCCTTACTATGATTAGAACGCGTTTCATTCTTGATTGGAATAAAACGTATGCAGATAAATTCCCTTTCAGGCTTTTTCAACTTCAGGAACAATTGTTGCAGGAAGGCTTGTTTTCCGCTTATAATGAATGGATATTCGGTGCTTCGCAAAATCTCGCCGCGTTTCAAAACTGGACGGGAACCCATGATACAGAATATGCCTCGTTTAGCAATTTTCAAAAGATTCACATGTTCAAAATTCCTTTGGGACAATATTATCGTTGATTTTTGACTGGAAACATTTTAAAAAAGTTGCAGGAAAGTGTTTTATTTATTTAATTGATTAATAGGTATATACGTTTAGGCCACCCAATAATTAAAAAAGAGCTATTTTAGCTCGATGGATAAAAAGTTTAAATTTGTAGGAGTGAACTCAATCAAATTTAATC
>Ga0207933_1000518_pt1 | contig 36786 bp, 39 predicted proteins | sample NGESurdeep092012_4_FD_184488 | JGI IMG/M metagenome (GOLD analysis project Ga0207933, IMG submission 184488) | Arctic peat soil microbial communities from Barrow, Alaska - NGEE Surface sample F53-3 deep-092012 (SPAdes) | ecosystem: Environmental > Terrestrial > Soil > Wetlands > Peat ... | reverse complement strand
CCACATTGCGTAAAAAGTCTCGCCGGCCGAGACGGTTATCTGCGCCCCCGGCTGATATTCGGTGCCGCTCCCGTCGGGCGCCGTATTCCAACCGATCATGGTGCTGCCACTCTTCGATAGGGAACTACCCGACGGGAGATTGGCAGAAGTACCGTACGTAACTGTGATAGGCGAAATTGAACCCGACCCAGAATTCGCTGAAAATAACAGTGTCTCTGTTTCAGGCTTCCACTGGGCATACAACGAGAGGTCAGCCACAAAGGAATAGATGGCCTGATCGGAAAATGCAGCCCCACTTCCATCTCGAGCGGTATTCCAATCCTCAAAGGTGTGATTGGGATAAACGATGTTGAGCGAAGCTTCTGAAGAAAGTGACTGCGGGGCATTGCCTGTTTGCACAGCATTAGTCAGATCCGTTCCTGACAAGTTCTCATAAAAAAGAACCGAGTGTGTGACTTGTATCCATTGTGCGTACAGATCAACGTCGGCCGTGAATGGATAAATCGCTTGATCGGAAAACGACGTACCACTTCCGTTCGGTTGTGTATTCCAGTCCTCAAAAAAATAGTTTGAATTCGAAAACCCCATTGTCGAAAATCCCTGTAGCGACGCCGAAGTGTTGTCAGTTTGCATAACTTCCAAGTTCGACCCTGGGGCATTGTTGTGAAATGTGACGGTCATTCCGGGGGGCGGCAATGCTGAAGCGGCAGACGACCATGCCACAACGCCTACAAACGAGATGGCGACCGCAACTATGGGGCGCCCTATTCGATTAAAGAATCGCAAAATCACGACACTCCCTCTACACGAAGCCAGTAAGAGTTCAATCCCGTGCGAACCCCCGGCACCCGTCAAGAAAAAACAACAGCCACGCACTAGGAGAAACACACAAAGCCTATTTACAACGGTTGCAATATAACAGACTCTCGCGCACTACTTCGCGGACTTGAATTTTCTCTGTCGCGCAACTTCGAAGGCTGCAACCGACACTGCGACGCCAGCATTCAAAGAGCTGATCTTTCCCAATTGGGGAATCGAAACAGTCACCTCACAGCGCTTCCGCGTTAGGGGCGCGAGCCCCTTTTCCTCGCCACCGACCACCAGTGCGACAGGAGTTGAACCCAAGTCCAAATCATACAAAGATGCCTTCGACTCACCGGCCAAACCAACGGTCAGAACGCCGGCCTTATTGAGCTGATCAATCGCAGTCGGAACCCCGCCAACATCGCAGAATGTCAAATACTCAATTGCACCGGCGGCTGTTTTCGTTACCGTCGGCGAAATTCGTGCCGAACGGTGGCGTGGCACGATGACTCCCGTCACTCCAGCGCCGTCGGCACTACGCAGCATCGCTCCGAGATTTCTTGGATCGGTGACTCCGTCGCATACCAACAAGAACGGGTAGGAGTGTTCCAGCAACGACTCGAGGCTCACGGTTTCAAGTCGCGACGCGAAGGCGAGCACGCCCTGGTGTCCCTCGGTACGGGCCTCCCGGTCGAGACGGGCCATCGAAATGACTTGTACCGGTACACGCTGGCGCTGCGCCTCTCGCTCGATAGCGTCGAGAATGTCCGACGGGTCTTGTGCTTCAGCGACGTAGATCTTTTGGATCGTCCGACGTCGAGCTTTAAGGAGTTCGAGCACGGCGTGACGACCCTCAACTTGTTCGCCGCCGAGGCCCTCTTTCTCGCGGCTCGGAGCGCGGCGCGGGCCGCCCACCTGGCCGCCGGTCATTGGACGGCCCCCTTGGCGAGACGGTCGACCCTGGGGTCCTCGGCGTGGCGCGGGACGGGGGCTCATGGTAACTCCTCGAGTAGGGCTATCGCCGTAGCGGCGATTCCTTGGGCGCGTCCCAACGCACCCAAACCCTCGGCCGTCGTTGCCTTGACCGAGACGACACAGCCCACCACAACCGAGAGCTCTTGGGACATCTCCGGCATGTACGCCGCGAGGCGAGGTCGTTCCGCCACGATGGTCACGTCAACCGAGATGGGACGCCAGCGATCGTCGTTCAGGCGACGCAGTACCTCGAGCAACATTGTTCGCGACGCAATACCCGAAAAATTCTCGTCGTCGTCGGGAAAGAGTCGGCCAATGTCACCGAGATTGGCCGCACCCAATAAGGCGTCGATGAGCGCGTGGACGACGACGTCGGCGTCGGAATGACCGGCGAGCCCGACCTCTCCCGGAAGATGAATCAAGCCCAACCACAATTCGCGAGTGGCGTCATCGCTAAAACGATGGACGTCAATACCTTGACCAATTCTCACGAATTCTCCTCGATCGACGAAACGACTCGCGATAAGTCGTCCGGTTCGGTGATCTTAAGATTGGAGACTTCGCCGGGCACCACGACAACCACGCCACCCGCCGCCTCCACCAGTGCGGCGTCGTCGGTGGCGTCGTCGAGGGCCTCGTGCGCACGTTCGAGGACGTCGCGTCGAAAGGCTTGGGGCGTTTGGACCGTCACCAGGTCGCGGCGATCGACTGTTCCCACGACGACGAGCTGGCCGTCTCGCGACACGACGCGCTTGACGGTATCGGTGACGGCCAGACCAGGAATTGCGGCGTCGGCGCCCGCGGTCACCGCGTCGACCACGGACTCGAACAGTCGTCCAGTTGCTAAAGGGCGCGCCGCGTCGTGGACAACGACGACGTCACTGGGCGGGAGGACTTCGAGTCCCGCGCGTACCGAGGCCGCTCGCGTGTCGCCGCCAGCGACGACGGCGTCGGCGCCTTCGTCCGCGCCGAGGTAATCCGCGGGGACGACGAGCACGACAAAATTAGCCACGGTGCGGGCGATGCGCACGCTACGCGCGGCGACGGTCTCGTCACCCAGGCGTGAGAACTGCTTGGGTCCGCCAAAGCGAACCCCGCGGCCGCCCGCCACGACAATGGCGGCGACCGACACGGCTAGGGCAGCACCGAGGCGAGCTTTTCCTCGGCCGCGTCAGTGTCAACGTTGAGGGCGAACGTGAGCTCCGAGACCAGGATCTGGCGCGCGCGGGTCAGCATGCGCTTCTCTCCCGCGGACAGACCCTTGTCCTTGTCACGAATCGACAGATTCCGTACAACTTCGGCGACTTGGTAGATGTCACCCGAACGCAACTTCTCAGAGTGGTTCTTGAATCGGCGCGACCAGTTCGTCGGCATGCGCGCTTCCTTCTTGCGCAACACGGCGAAGACCTCTTCGACCTCTTCGTCGTTGATCACTTCACGCAGTCCGACCGACTCCGCGTTCGCCACCGGCACCATCAAGATCAGGTCGGTGTAGGCGACCTTGAGCTTCAAATAGTCCTGCTTGACATCAAAGGCGGTCATCTTCTCGATCTTTTCAACGGTGCAGGCCCCGTGATGAGGGTAAACGAGACGGTCACCCTTCTTGTACTTGTGAGTGGCCATGACTCGGGTTCTCCTCAAAGAAACGTCGCGCGAGTGCGCTTAGGGGACTAGTTATTCTACCAAATTTTCGACCAAACGTGTCAGATGGCCTCTGTACGGCTGCGTGGGCGACAACTCGACTGTATCGACCACCTGCGAAGAAGTGCCCTCTCGTGCGTCGTCCCGGGAAGTTGCTGGCGTATCGGGGTGGTCGGTGGATCGCCCCATTCGTGTTCGTACCGACTCGGCCGTCCTCGTGAACGAACCTCCGGCCACCTTCGGCGACGAGATCACCTGTCGGTCGCTACCTCGCGCGCCAGTGAGATCGCGTCAGCGAGCGTCGCACACTGGTGCACGCTCACCCCGAGCACCTCGTCGAGATCACTGGCGCACGGCACCACGACCCGCGACGCTCCCAAGCGCTGGGCCTCGCGCACGCGGCGCGTCAGTCCGCTCACCGATCGAAGTTCTCCCGCGAGTCCGACTTCACCGACGGCCACCAGCGAGCGCGGGATCGAAAATCCCACAGCCGCCGACGCCACGGCCAACGCGAGGGCTAGATCAACTCCGGGTTCGGTCGCCGCAATACCCCCCGCCGTCGCACAAAAAACGTCTGACGCGCTGACGTCGATAGTGCAACGCGCCTCGAGTACCGCCAACATCAAGGACAGCCGCTGAGACGACACTTGGTGAGCGACCCGCCGCGGCGAACCCGAACTCGAAGCGACGAGCGCTTGGACCTCGACGAGAAAGGACCGCGAGCCGTCGTTGGTCACGGTGAAGACGACCCCCGGCACCTCGGGCGCCACCTGATGCAACGCCATTGCCGCGTCGGGGAGGTCGCGCAGTCCATCACTCAGCATCTCGAGTAATCCGACTTCGCCGGTGGGCCCGAAACGGTGCTTGAGGGCGCGCACCACGCGCAGGGTCCCGAAACGATCACCCTCGATACGCACCACGGTGTCCACGAGGTGTTCGAGCGCCCGCGGTCCCGCGAGCTCACCGTCCTTGGTGACGTGACCGACCAGAATCAACGCGGTGGACGTGGCCTTGGCCACGCCACAGAGTCGCTCGGCGGCGTGACGTACCTGGGGTACCGAACCGGCGACGCCGGCGAGATCGTCGTCACTCATCGCCGAGATGGAGTCGATCACGCACACGTCGGGGCGCCGTTGCTCAATCAGCGACACCGCCGTCGCGACCGACGTCGTGATGGCCACGTCGAGACCCTCGGGAACCTCGCCGAGGCGGCGAGCGCGCTGAGCGACTTGACCGGCCGACTCCTCGGCGCCGATGAGCAGCACCGAGGCGCTCGCGAGCGCCAGGGCGCGCAAACTCATCAGGGCCAGCGTGGACTTACCCACGCCGGGCTCGCCGAAGAGGAGGGTGGTCGAACCCGCGAGGAGGCCGCCGCCGAGCACGCGATCGAACTCGCCGACGCCGGTCGAGCGTCGTGACTCGCTTTCAGCGTCAAACGTGTGCAGGGCCACGGTGAGAGCGGGCGTCGCCATCGACGCGGCGCGACTAGTGGTCTTTTCTTCGTCGAGCGAGTTCCACGCCGCGCATCCCGGACAGCGCCCAACCCACCGTGGCGACGCCGTGCCGCATTCACGACAGACGTGCACGGAGTGGGTCTTCACGCGACTCACTCTAGAAGTCGGATGTGACGTCTACGCGCTGGGTGAGAGGCCCTCGAAGTCGACCGAGGGCGGGAGGCCCTCGACGCCGTCGAAGCTCAGAGTCGGTCCGTCGGCTCCGTCGACCACGTCGATGACAATGGTCTGGGGGGCGTGGAACTCCTTGAACAAGATCTTCTCGCTGAGGACGTCCTCGACGTAGGTCTGGATCGCGCGACGCAGCGGCCGCGCGCCCAACTCGGGGTCGTAGCCCTTGTCGGCCAGGTACGCCTGGGCCGCGGCCGAGAGTTCCAGCCCGAGACCCTGCACCGCCAACTGCTCGCGCAGTCGAGAGATGAACAGGTCGGCGATGGCGATGACTTCGTCCTTGGTCAACTCGTGAAAGACGATGGTGTCGTCGATACGGTTGAGGAATTCCGGACGGAAGTGGTTCTTCAGCGCCTGATGGACCTTCTCCTTCATCCGTTCGTGGCTGGCCAGGTCGGTCCCCTTGGTGAACCCAATGGTCTTTCGCAGGTCGGCCGTGCCGAGGTTGGAGGTCATGATCAAGATCGTGTTCTTGAAGTCGACGGCGCGTCCCTGCGCGTCGGTCAAGCGACCGTCCTCGAGGATCTGCAACAACGTATTGAAGACGTCGGGGTGGGCCTTTTCGACCTCGTCGAAGAGCACCACCGAGAACGGCTTGCGACGCACGGCCTCGGTGAGCTGTCCACCCTCGTCGTAGCCGACGTATCCGGGGGGCGAGCCCACCAATCGGCTGACTGAGTGCTTCTCCATGTATTCACTCATGTCGAGCTGGATCAACGCGTCCTGGTCGTCGAAGAGGAACTCGGCCAAGGTCTTGGCGAGTTCGGTCTTGCCGACACCGGTCGGGCCGAGGAAGATGAACGAGCCACCGGGGCGCTTGGGGTCCTTCAACCCGGCGCGGGTGCGACGAATGGCGCGCGACAGGGCGACGATGGCCTCGTCTTGACCGATGATGCGCTTGTGGAGTTCGTCCTCCATGCGTAGCAACTTAGAAGTCTCCTCCTCGGTGAGGCGGTAGACCGGAATGCCGGTCCAGTTCGCGAGCACTTCGGCGATGGTCTCTTCGTCCACGAGGTCGAAGGTTTCGCCACCCGAGGCCTTGACCGACGCGTCGAGTTCGTCGCGCTTAGCGATCAGTTCGCGCTCTTGTTCCTCGAGGGCCTTGGCCTGTTCGAGGGCGCCCTTTTCCATGGCCGATTCCTTGTCGGCGCGCACGCGCGCGATGTCCTCGTCGAAGCGCTTGGCGGCGGGCGGTGCCGACATGCGACGAATGCGCAGACGACTTCCGGCCTCGTCGATGAGGTCGATCGCCTTGTCCGGCAAGAAGCGGTCCGAGATGTAGCGGTCGGCCAAGTTCGCCGCGGCGATGAGCGCCTGGTCGGTGATCTTGACGGCGTGGAACTCCTCGTAGACCTCGCGCAGTCCCTTCAAGATTTCGATGGTCATCGCGATCGAAGGCTGCTCCACCTTGACGGGCTGGAAGCGGCGCTCGAGGGCGGCGTCCTTTTCGATGTGCTTGCGGTACTCGTCGATCGTCGTGGCGCCCACGGTCTGCAACTCTCCGCGCGCCAACATGGGCTTGAGGATCGAGGCGGCGTCGATGGCGCCTTCGGCGGCACCGGCACCCACCAGGGTGTGGATCTCGTCGATGAACAAGATGATGTCACCGCGCGTGCGGATCTCCTTGAGGACCTTTTTCAGACGCTCTTCGAAGTCACCGCGGTAGCGGCTGCCCGCGACGAGCGCGCCGAGGTCCAACGTGTAAAGCTGCTTGTCGGCCAAGGTGACGGGTACCTGGTTGGCCACGATCTTCTGAGCGAGGCCCTCGACAATGGCCGTCTTGCCCACGCCGGGTTCGCCGATCAGCACGGGGTTGTTCTTCGTGCGACGCGACAGCACCTGCATGACGCGCTCGACTTCCTTGTCGCGTCCGACCAGTGGGTCGAGTTTGCCCTCGCGAGCGAACTGGGTGAGGTTGCGACCGAACTGGTCGAGAACGGCCGAGCCGCCCGAGGACTCCGAGTCGCTCTTGGAGCTCGTGGTCGAACTCGGACCGGCTTCCTTGCCGGCCTGTCCCGACATCATTTGGATGACTTGGGTGCGCACGCGCGCCATGTCGGCGCCGAGGTCGTTGAGCACCTGCGCGGCCACACCGTCGCCCTCGCGCACGAGCCCGAGCAGCATGTGCTCGGTGCCGATGTAGGAGTGGCCGAGTTGGAGTGCTTCGCGCAGACTCAACTCCAGCACCTTCTTCGCGCGCGGCGTGAACGGAGGTGATCCGGGGCTCGGGTTGGAGTTAGGGCCAATGGCCTCCTCCACCTTTTCGCGCACCACGTCAAAGGTCACGCCCAGGGCGTCGAGGGCCTTGGCGGCGACGCCTTCGCCCTCGCGAATGAGTCCCAGCAAGATGTGTTCGGTCCCGATGAACGCGTGGTTCAAGTCGCGTGCTTCTTCCTGTGCGAGAACCAACACTCGCCGGGCCCGGTCAGTAAATCGTTCGAACAATTGGAATCCTTTTCCGTACTTGTAAATGCAGTGTACCGGTGTACTCGCTACTACCAGTCTGTCCTTAATAGAGTCGTAAGATGCTCATCTAGAGTGTTGGCGTGAACCCCCACGAACGTCTACGGCTTCAATTGGTCGAGGCCGATCTGCAGCGGTTGGAATCTCTCCTGGCTGAGTCGGTTATTTTCGGCGACGAGTACCTCGATCAGGTCACCACACACCTTATCTACGCCGGCGGCAAACGCTTACGCCCCATCCTGGCCGTGACCTCGGCCACCATGGGTGAGCGCGTAGCGACGCGCGACGACCTTTTGGGGGGCGTGTCGGTCGAACTCATGCACCTCGCGTCGTTGTACCACGACGACGTGATGGACGAGGCCAAAATCCGACGCAACGTCGACAGCGTGAACGCGCGATACGGCAACTTGATCGCCATCGTGGGCGGCGACTACTTGATGGCGCGCTCCGCGGGTCTCGCGGCTGATCTCGGCGTCGAGGTCGCGGGTCTCATGGCCCACACACTCGCGTGGCTGACGCGCGGACAGGTCGCCGAAGTGCGCACAATTTTTTCGGTGGAGCGCACCGAGTCCGACTACTACGAGGCCATCGAAGGTAAGACCGCCGCGCTGATGTCGGCCAGTTGTCGCATCGGGGCCCTCACGGCCGGCCACGTGACGGAGACGCGCGACGCGCTCGCCGAATTTGGCCGTTGCTTCGGCATGGTGTACCAACTGCGCGACGACGTGCTCGACGTCATCGACGTGGACAACGAGTTGAGTAAACCCGCTGGCCAAGACCTCGTCGAGGGGATCTACAACCTGCCAACGCTGGTAGCCCTGAGCGACGAAACCCGCGGCGACGAGTTGCGTTCGCTCCTCGGCCACCCCCTGGACGACGACGAGCGCGAGCGCGCGCGCAAGTTGGTAGTGGCGAGCGGGGGCATCGAAGCCGCGATCACCGCCGCCCAGAGCTTTCTCGTCACGGCCGACGAGGCATTGGCGGTGGTGCCGAACGCCCGGTTGCGCGAGGGTCTGACGTCGTTTCTCGCCTCAATGCTCGAGGACTTCCCGGACTATTAGTCGCGCCGCGGCTTCAAGGTGGGAAACGCGATGACTTCGCGAATATTCGCCTCGTCGGCGATCAACATGGCCAGGCGGTCGACTCCGATTCCCAGACCGGCCGTCGGCGGCAGGCCCCACTCGAGGGCCTTGATGTAGTCCTCGTCGATACGCATCGCCTCGTCGTCACCGGCCGCGGCCAGTCGCGCCTGCTCCTCGAAGCGCCGACGTTGATCCACGGGATCGTTGAGCTCAGAAAAGCCATTGGACAACTCGCGCCCCGCGGCGTAGGACTCGAAACGCTCGGTTAGCTCCGCGTCGCCACGATGACGTCGGGCTAGTGGCGAGACCTCGACTGGATAGTCCGTCACGAAGATCGGGTCCCACAACGACTCCTCGCACGTCACCTCGAAGAGTTCGGCGAGGCAACGTCCCGCGCCCCAACTCTCGGGCACCGCCACGTCGCGCGCGCCGAGCAGTTCCACCAGTCGTTCGCGCGCCGTGTGCACCGACACGTCTTCACCGACCGCTTCGCTCGTCAGTTCAGCCATGGTGCGTCGGGGCCAGGGCGCGGCGAAGGAGAAGGTCCGCCCCTGGTAGGTCACTTCGGTCGTGCCGAGAACGTCGAGGGCCACGCCCGCCACCAATTCCTCGGTGAAGGCCATCATGTCCGCGTAGTTCCAGTAGGCCGCGTAGAGCTCGAGCATCGTGAATTCGGGGTTGTGGCGCGGGCTGACGCCTTCATTGCGAAACACGCGTCCGAGTTCGAACACCCGCTCGAAGCCTCCGACGACGAGGCGCTTGAGCCACAGTTCGGGCGCGATGCGTAAGAAGAACTCCGCGTCCAGGGCGTTGTGAAACGTAGTGAAGGGTCGCGCCGCCGCGCCGGTGGCGATGGCGTTGAGCATCGGAGTCTCGACCTCGGTGAAATCGGCGGCCCAGCACCGCTCGCGCATCGACCGCACGACCTGACTGCGACGCGTGAGCGACTGGCGAGAGGTGGCGTTGGCCCACAGGTCGGCCTCGCGGTGGCGGTAGCGCAGGTCGAAGTCACTGATGCCGGCCCACTTGTCGCCGAAGTTGTGCAAGGCCTCGGCGAGTTGGACCCACGACGCGACCTTGACGGAGAGTTCGCCCCGCTTGGTGCGCACGACTTCGCCGGTGACGCCAACCCAGTCACCCAGGTGCAGTTTGGTGAAGTCCTCGAAATCTGCGGCGGTCGTCGACAGGGCGAAGAGCTGGATCTCCCCACTCGAGTCACGCAAGGTGGCGAAGGCCAGTTTTCCCTGCGTCCGCATCAACATCACGCGTCCCGCCACGTTGACGACTACCCCGGACTCCTCACCGTCGACCAGGTGGGCGTACGTGTTCTGCAACGCTCCGGCGAAGGCGGTGTGGTCAAAGGTGTAGGGCGTGTTCACGTGCTGGCTCCTGAATGATTCCGTTCATGCACGATACGCAATCCGTGAAGGGTCAACCACGGTTCCACGTGCTGCACCGATTTCGTGTGCGGCGCGATCAGCCCGGCGAGCCCCCCGGTGGCGATGACGGTCGCCTCGCCGAGTTCCTCCACGATGCGCTCGACGACCCCGTCGACTTGGCCGGCGAAACCATAGAGGACCCCCGATTGGATGGACTCGACGGTGGAGCGACCAATCACCGAGCGCGGGCGCACCAGTTCCACCGAGCGCAGTGCCGACGCCTGGGAGTAGAGGGCCTCGAGCGAGATGGCGACGCCCGGCGCGATCGCGCCCCCGAGGTACTCCCCCTTCGCCGAGACGACGTCGAACACGGTCGCCGTTCCCATGTCGACGATGATGAGCGCCCCGGGGTAGAGGTCGTAGGCGCCGACCGCGTCGGCGATGCGGTCCGCGCCCACCTCGCGAGGATTGTCGTACAGGATCGGCATGCCCGACTTGGTCCCCGGCCCAATCACCGTGACGTCGAGATCGGAGAACCAGCGATTGGCCATGCGCCGTAATTGCGTGGTGACCGCCGGCGCGGACGAGGAGATCGCGATCGCGCTCACCGCGCTGCGCAGATCCAGACCCTCCAAGTCGAGCAACTGGGTGAGCATCATGGCGTGCTCGTCGGGCGTGCGCTCGGTGATGGTCGAAATGCGCCAGTGATAGGCCAACCCGTGCTCGCCGGTCGCCCGGGCGAAACCCATGGCGGCGGGTTGTTCGGGGCGAGGAGCACCGAAGAGTCCGATCACCGTCTCGGTGTTCCCCACGTCAATAGCTAAGAGCACGTCATCCTCCTGTGTCGTTCAGATCGAGCGCCGCGTTGTCAATGAGGCGCACCCCCTCGACGACACCGGCCACCACCGCGCGCGCCTCACCACGGGCATCGTCGTCGAGACTTTCGAGGCTCGCGACGTCCACGACGTCGGCGTACGCAACGTCGATCCCGGCGCGGCCCATGACGTCGGCCATAAGGTCGCGTCGTTGACTCGCCGTGCCGTGAGAGCGTTGAGCGCCCTCGAGCGCGCGATGTAATGACGTGGCGCTCACGCGGGCCGCCGGACTCAGTCGCGCGTTGCGACTCGACAGGGCCAGACCGTCGGGACCACGTTCAATCGCACACCCCACGATCTGGACGTCGAAGGCCAAGTCACGCACCATCCGGCGCACGACGACGAGCTGTTGGTAATCCTTTTCGCCGAAGTACGCGCGACAGGGCCCGGTGACGATAAGGAGTTTCGCCACCACGCTGGCGACCCCGTCGAAGTGACCGCGACGACCCTCACCCTCGAGTCGGTCGCCCAGTCCACTGACCGACACCGTCGTCAACGTAGGCGCGGGGTACTCCGGCCACATCTCTTGCAAGCTCGGAGTCACGAGGGCGTCGACGCGCGAATCGAGGGCGAGATCGGCGTCGGCTATCGGCGTGTGGGGATACGTCGCCAGGTCGCGGGCATCGGAGAACTGGCGAGGATTCACGAATGACGTCAGCACCACCACGTCACCGCTCTCTCGCGCGCGTCGCACCATCGACAGGTGTCCCTCGTGCAGGGCGCCCATGGTCGCGACGAGCCCGACGCGCCGTCCGTCGTCGCGGGCGCGTTGGGCGAAGTGACGCCAGTCGTCCAGGGTGGTTAGACGTTCCACGAGACCTCCACGGCACGCTCGACGATGGCCTGTGCTCGCTGGGCCAGCGCCGCGTACGTCGAGCGCTCCGCCTCAGGCACCGCCGCCAAATGCGCCTTGATCGTCGCGACGTCGCCACGCGCCACCGGACCAGTCAGGGCAGCCTGCGGACCGAGGGCGGCCACGTCGTCGAGTGCCTGACGTGCGAGGGGAAGGAAATCAGCTAAGTCGAGTCCGACCCCGTGGGCCAGAATCTCGACGTGCGCCATTAGCGCCACCACGTGATTGGCCGCCGCTACGGCCGTGGCGTGATAGAGCACTCGCCGTTCTTCGGACACCTCGACGACCCGGCCATCGAGACTCGCCACGACTTCGTACAAAAGTTCGTCACCGGCAACGGCGAAGACGCCGCCGTGCATTCGGGTCGCCCCCACCGACGGGTCCGTCAAGATCGCCAACGGGTGCAGCGAACCGACTCGCGGGTGCGCCCTCAACACGTCGCGACCGCGCGCGCCCGACAGGTGGGCGAGCACGGTGGGCGCGGAAAGAACGAGGCGCGCGGCGACCGCCGCGATGGCGTCGTCGGGGACGGCGAGGATCACGAGATCGAGCGACGCGTCGAACGCGACGGGTAGGTCGTCGTGGTGCACCAGTGTCACGTGGTGGCCAACGGCGCGCAGCGCCGCATCGAAGGAGGTGCCGGCGCGTCCCGCGCCGACAATCGCGATGTTCATAGAGGCCATCCGTTCCAGCCCCGAGGGTGCCGTTCGGTTTAGTGCAACGTCTCGAGTGTACCCAGAACCGTCACGCGACCGACGGCGCGGCGTAGCGCGTCCTCACTGACGAGGTCCTCGCGCAGTTCGCGCAGGGGCACCAGGACGAAGGCCCGTTCGTACATCCGAGGGTGCGGAATCGTCAATTCGGGTTCGTCCGAAACGACGCCGTCCACCCAGACAATGTCAACGTCGAGGGTGCGCGGACCCCAGTGGACCTCGCGAGTACGGTGCGCGGCCGTTTCGGCGTCGTGGGCGCGCGCCAACAATTCGTGCGGGGTCGCCGTGGTCGTGACCTCGAGCACCATGTTCCAAAAGTCGTCTTGCGCCACGCCCCCCACCGGCTCACTCTGGTACACCCGGGACGTTCGGTAATCTTCTGCGCGAGCCACGCTGGTCACGGCGAGCGTCAGGTTCTCGGCGCGACTGCCCAAGTTGGTTCCGAGTGAGAAGTACGCCCGCGTCACGACTCGCGAGAAAGAGTGCACGATACGCCGACGGTATCCACGTCCTGGGGGACCGGCGGACGAACCTTGTGCACGCGCACCCGCACCGATTGAATGAGAGTGTCGACGTCCAAGACCGCCTGCGCCGCGCGGTGCGCGAGGGTCTCGAGCAACAAGAACTTTCCCTCCACCGCGACGCGCTCGACGAGGCCCAGGACATCGGCGTAATTCGTCGTCGCCCCCACGTCGTCGCTCGTGGCGGCGTCACGAAAGGGTCGCACGAGATCGAGATCAAAGACCAATGGCTGGGTGCGCTCGCGTTCTTCGGGTAAGACCCCCACGACCGCGGTCACTCGCAGGCCGCGGATCTCAATGACGTCACTCACGGCTCCACGCCCGCCTCATAGTCGGGCAGACTCATGAGGATCTCACGACCCTCAGGGCCGAGGGACCGACGAAACAGGCGTTCGATGAGGGCGATCGACGCGGGACCCGTCTCGACCTTGCGCGACCAGACGAGGTAGCCCGCCAGAACTCCCAGCAGTCGGTCGGACACGTCGTCACTGTGCAACAAGACCGCGACGTGCAAGCGCATGGAATTCGCCAAGTCGAGGTAACACGCTTCGAGGACGTCGCGTTGTTGGGGTCCCCCGCGTAGCGCGTAGTGGCTGGCGCTCAAGCCGTGTTCGAGGTAGGCGTCCATGTTCTGCATCACCGGCAGGATCGACACCACGCGAGCGAATCCCTGGTGCTTGAGCCACAGCAGTTCTTCGTCGCGACGAACCCGTCGGTGCACGGCGGTCGAGCCACCGGGGCGCTCCGAGACCGCCAAGATGCCCTTGTAGACCCACGTGAAGCCGCGCGGCTCGATACCCGCGGCCCACTTGCCCCTCACGAGCCGACCTCCGCGACGGGTCGCGAAATAAGATCGCGTAGTTGCAGAGCCGCCGCCGCGTCGTGCACGCGGACCATGGCGACGCCCTGGAGCATCGCCCACGCTTCGGTGGCGATGGATCCTTCGAGTCGCTCATCGACGTCGAGTGGCTCACTGCCTAACTTTCCTAAGAAGCCCTTGCGACTCGTGCCCACCAGTACTCCGGCGCCGTAGCGACGCGCTAGTTCGACGATGTCGGCGCAGTGCGCGATCAGTTCGAGATTGTGTTCGAGCGACTTGCCAAAGCCAATGCCGGGGTCAAGCCAGAGCCGGGGCACCCGAGCCCGCGTGGCGCGTCGGGCCAGGGACTCGAGGGCGACCAGTACCTCGACGACGACGTCGTCGTAGTGCGGCGCGATCTGCATGGTCGGGGGTGTTCCCTGGGCGTGCATCGCCACGTAGCCGACCTGGAGTTCGCCGGCGAGCTCGACTAGTGAGCCCGACACGTCGTTGATGAGATCGGCACCGGCGACGACGGCGGCGCGAGCCACCCCGGCCTTGCGCGTGTCGATTGACACGGGACCCCACGGCGCCAACGCGCGCACGACGTCGAGCACGCGATCCATCTCTTCTTCAGCCGTCACGTCCTGGGCCCCGGGGCGCGTGGACTCGCCCCCCACGTCGACCACGTCACAGCCCAGCGCGAAGAGCTCACGACCGCGTTCGATCGCCTGGTCGCGCGCGTGCGTACGCGTCGCGGCAAAGAAGGAGTCGGGGGTGACGTTCACGATGCCCATGACCGAGGGGCTCGTGGCGTCGGGTCTCAACGCCACGAGGGCCTGCGTTGGTGGATGTACTGCAGAGCCTCGGCCCGGTAGGACGCGTCGTCACGGAACACACCACGCACGGCCGACGTCACGGTCGTGACGCCCGCCTTCTTCACGCCACGCATCGACATACAGAAATGTTCGGCCTCGATGACCACGATGGAACCACGCGGAGCCATGACTCGCTCCATGGCCTCGACGATTTGGGTGGTCATGCGCTCTTGGACCTGGAGTCGACGCGCGTACCCCTCGACCAGACGTGCCATCTTCGAGAGTCCGGTGATGCGACCCTCGAGGTCGGGTAGGTAGGCCACGTGCGCGAGGCCGGTGAAGGGCACCAAGTGGTGTTCGCACAACGAGGTGAAGGGGATGTCACGCACCATCACCATTTCGTCGTGACCCTCTTCGAAGGTGAGTTTCAGGTGTTCGCCCGGGTCGGTGTCGAAACCCTCGAAGAGTTCGGCGTACATGTCGGCGACGCGCCGGGGCGTCTCGCGCAGTCCGGCGCGCTGCGGGTCCTCGCCGATGGCGACCAGCAATTCGTGAATAAGTTCTTCGACCCGCCCCCGGTCGACCACGCCTAGACGCCGCCCACGAAGGTGTAAATCGCGTCGAGGTTGCGGTAGCGCTCGTTGACGTCCAGGCCGTAGCCCACCACGAAGTGGGCGGGAATAGTGAAACCGACGTACTTGAGCGACTGCTCCACGCGCTGTTCGCCTTCTTTCAGCAACAACGCGCACACTTCGAGACTGCGGGGACTACGCGCGCCGAGGTACTGGCGTAAGTAGTTGAGCGTCAGACCCGAGTCGACGACGTCTTCGACGATGAGCACGTCGCGATTGAGCAAGTCGACGTCGAGGTCCTTGACGATGCGCACGACGCCGCTCGTCTTGGTGGCGGCACCGTAGGAGGAGACGGCCATGAAGTCGATCTCGACGGGCAGCTCGATGGCGCGCATGAGGTCGCCCATGAAGTTGACCGCCCCCTTCAAGACGCACACCAGCAGGGGCGGACGCCCGGCGTAGTCCTGGGTGATCTGGCGTCCCAGTTCGCCGACCCGGTCGGCGATCTCCTTGGCCGAAACCACGACCTCGCCCAGGTCGCTCTGGGCCCAGTGAGCCGTGAAATCATCGGGAGAAGGAGAACCCATGCTTCGACAGCGTAGTGGAGTGTCTTATACCAACGTGAGGCGTTGATCGCGCCGCGAGAGTCGTCGACCACCGCTGAGTTCGCAGGCGACCACCGTTCCGCGCACGACGTCGAGGGACCGCGCGATCTCGTCGGCTGACGGGGCGTAGGTCTCCCCTTCGGGGGTGGTCGTGCTAAGACGCACCCGCAACCACCTCGTCAGCCGTGCCGGGGGCCACGTCACTAACTCGCGACAGTCGACGGCCGCGAGCTCTACTCCGACGTCCGCCGCCGCCAGGTCGTCGAGCCACGCGCGATCCTCGAACAGCACCCGAGCCTGACGAGCGAGCAGCGGCACGACGTCGCGTCCGGCCACGTCGTTCATGACGGGCAGGAGTTCGTGACGCACCCGATTGCGACGAAAGGCGGGCGAGTCATTGGTCTCGTCGTGACGCGCTACGAGGCCCGACGCCGCGACGTAGTGGTGCAACTCAGCGCGACGAAGGTGCCGCAGTGGTTTCGTGGCGTCGTGCACCATGGGGCTCAGTCCCTCGAGCCCCGCGCCGCGCAGCATGTTGAGCAGGACGGTCTCTGCCACGTCGTCCATGGTGTGGCCGGTCAAAGTGTGCGCGGGAAGCACTCGTCGACGCTGCGCGCGCGCGAGGGCCTCGACGTTTCCCGTCGGCGCGACCTGGACGTCGTGCAGACGATAGGGCAGCGCCAAGCGTTGGGCGACCTCGCGCACGAAGGAGGCGTCGTCGCCACTCGCGGAGCGAAGGTGGTGGTCGACGTGGTGCACGGTGACCTCGAGACCCCGCTCGAGGGCCAGCAACAACAACCCGAGCGAATCTGGCCCGCCCGAGACCGCCAGATCGACCGCCGCTCCGCGGGGCGGAAAGTCACAGTCCTCGAGGAGAGTCACGACGTTAGGTTACGCACGCGCGCCACGTGCCAGCACCGCGCGAACCAACGCGACTCACCCGGCCGCGACCACGTGAAGGACGTGTCGTCGCCTCGCGAGGTGCCGCGCCGCGTACAACCGTCCGACGCCGTAGACCCCGGCGCTGTACGTTCCGACGAAGAATCCCACGGGCCAATTCCACAGATACCCACTCGCGACGGCACACCACACGGTGAGTAGCGCAATACCCACCGACAGCGCCATAGCGACACCGGGTCGACTAGTGAAACTTCTCGCCGCGGCGGGCGGTCCAATCATCAAGGTGAAGATCAATAGAGCGCCCACTACCGGCACGGTCATCGTCGTCGCGCACGCCACCACGAGCAGGAACGCCGAGTCGACGACGCGCAGGCGAATCCCCTTGCTCACCGCGATCTCGGGCGCCACCGAGGCCAGAAGGAGGGGACGAAAGAGGACACCAACCATGATCACGCAGACGCCCCCCAGCACGGCGACCGGCAGGAGTTGGGAGGTACTGACCCCCAAGATCTCACCAAACAGGAGGGAGTAAATCTGCGGCTCGTACTGCGTGCTCTGACTGAGGAACGCGGCACCCAGGGCCAACATGAGAACGAGCGCCAACGCGGTGGCCACGTCGGGACGACTGCGTCGTCCGAGCGTCCCGATACCCAGCGCCGCCAACAGCGAGAACGCCCCCAGGCCCACCAACGGATTGACCCCGATCAGATTGGCGCCCGCGGCGCCCGCGAACGCACCGTTGGGGATGGCGTGGGCGGGAAAGGCGGACCCGCGCAGCACGACAAAAAAACCCACCACGCCGGCCACGACCGCGACCATGGTCGCGACCTCCCAGGCGTTGAGCATGAAACTCGTGAACACGTCGCTACGCCACCGTTCGAGGTTCTCGCAGCGGCGCCTCGGGCACCCGCAGTGCCGCGCCCCCGCGCGCGACCAACGCCCGACGACGAAAGACCGCCAGACCCGACACGAGGTACATGGCGACGACGACGACCACGACGAAGAAACTGACGGGCAGTCCCTGACTCGATGGTTCCCAGTCGTAGCTGTCGTAGGCGAGCAAGATCCCCAACCAGGTGGCCACGACGCCCAGGACGCAACTCACTACGACGGCCGCACGGACGCTACGCGTCACGCGAAGTGCCGCGGCGGCGGGACCAATGAGCAGCGCTGTCGACAAGATGGAGCCAATCGCCAGCGACGACAGTCCCACCGAGACCGACATCGCCAACATGAAAACAACGCCGATGGCTCGCGTGGGGATACCGCGCGCCGAGGCGACGTCGTAACTGAGCGAACTCAGCAGCAGGGGGCGCCAGATCGTGGCGACGACGATCAACACGCCCGCTCCCGCCAGGGCCGCCTCCGGCAACGTCGAGGGCGCGACCGAAAAGATCGATCCGAAGAGGATCTGTTGGGTCACCCCGGTGGAGGCACTCGACGTCGTGTCCAGGTACAAGTAGAGCGCCGAAATACCGGTCGCCGCTCCCAGGACGATGCCCGTCGCCACGTCACGACGGCGCGCGCGTTGCACTCCGATGAGTTCCATCGACCCGGCACCGACGACGGCGCCCCCGATGAATCCCGCGAGCGCGTTGATCCCAAAGAACGCTCCCACCGCCCCGCCGGAGGTCGCCACGTCGGTCAAGGCGTGTCCCGCGAAGGATTGACTACGAATTACCGTGAAGACGCCCACCACCGCGGACACCAGGGAGACAACCGCGCCCAGCTCCGCGGCGTTGCGCACTGGCACGCTGGAAAAGAATGCGGCTTCGAAGATGTAGTGCACCTTCAGTCCATTCGTAACGTGGGGTGACTGGCCAGATGGTCGGTGGCGTCGTCGGGTTCGGCCACGACCAGGACCCGACCGTGGAGTTGCAAGACGTCGACGTGATGTCCGTAGAGCGCGCTCAACACGTCGGTGCGCACCACCTCCTCGGTCGTGCCACTCGCCGCGCGCCCGCCGGTCACGTAGACGATCCGGTCCATGACCGGCAACAATGCGTTCATCTCGTGTGCGGACAACAAGATCGCCACGTCGTGGTGCGTCGAGACGCGGTGCAACAGGGCGACGATGTCCTGGGCGCTGCGCGGGTCGAGATTGGCGAGGGGCTCGTCAAGGAGTAACAGACCCGGCCGACTGATGAGGGCGTGGGCGATGAGCACCCGTTGTTGCTCGCCCCCCGAGAGGTCGCCCACACGGGCGTCGGCGAACGAGAGTGCGTCGACCGCCTCGAGCGTCTCGTGAACGCGTCGTAGGTCCTCGGCGGAACGTCGGCGCCACCCGTAGCGGTGGGCGTCAATCCCGAGCGCCACCAGGTCGCGCGCGCGTAGCGGCACGTCCGGGTCGAGAAGTACTTTTTGGGGCACGTAGCCGACCGACTGTCGACCGGTGCCGCGCGCCACGCCCCCGATACGGATCTCACCCGAACTCGGGCGCTGCAGCCCCAAGATGACGCGCAACAGGGTCGTCTTGCCGACGCCGTTGGATCCGATGAGACCCGTGAACTCACCCGGGTGGATTTCGAAGGACACGTGGTCCAACACGACGCGCGCGCCAAAGGACACCGAGATGTCGTCGACCTCGAGGACCGGCGTGGTGCGCGCGTCGCGGGGAAGGGCCATCACAGGTGTTCCGTCGACGTCCCGTGCTCGACGGCGGCCGAGAGTGCGTGCACCTCGGCGAGCATCCAGCTCTGGTAGTGATATCCCGTGGGCATGGTCTCGTAGACCCCCACGATGGGCACCCCGGCGCGACTGGCCGTGTCACGTATCGACTTGGTCAAGGAACTGACGACCTGCTGGTTGTAGCAGAAGACTTTGACCCGATGCCTGGTGAAGAGGGCGTCCTCTTGGGTGATGGCCTGGGGCGCGGGGTCCACCCCATTCATAATGTCAGCCTGGAAGACGAAGGGGGTAGCGATGCGCATGCCCATGGACTGGAGCACGTAGTTCGAGACCGGCTCGGTGACGGCCACGGACGTCCCCGCGTGCACCTTCTTGAAGGCGGCGATCGCCTGGAGCCACGGTCGCAGCGACGAGATGAACGTCGACAACTGCGCGTGGAAATACGTCGCGTGACTCGGCTGGATCTGGCTCAGCGCGCTCGCCATCGCGCGCGCCACGGGCGCCATGGTCGTCGGGTTGTACCAGAGGTGCGGGTTGGGCGTCGCGGTAGGAAGGCCCAAGACGTGTTGAACGACGATGACGTGACGCAACGAACTGGGCGACGCCGATTCCATGTTGTTCATGAAGTGGTCGTAGCCGACGCCGTTTTGCACGATGAGTTGGGCTTGGCTGACCTCTTGGGCGACGCGAGTACTGGCCTCGAAGGTGTGCGGGTCGGTGTTGGGATTGTTCAAGATCGACGACACGGATACGTAGCGCCCACCGATCTGGGCCAGCACGTCGGCGTATTCGTTTTCGGCGCCCACGGCGCGGATGATCCCCGAGGAACTACTCGGCGTGGCGGCGTTCGCCGCCACCGGCGCACCCGCCGTGGCGAGGAATACCGAAACGGCGCACAGGGTGCTACCGCCGGCGGCGTGGCGGCGAACGAGCGGACGACGCAGTCTCATAAAGTTTCCTTTTCTAGAATCATTCTCATTACCTTAACCGGAACCGTTCCAGCCAGCAAATCGTTCGCGACTACGCTGTGAGCGTGACCCTCACGCGAAACACCACCCAGCGCCGCGAGGTGATTCGCGCCCTCGAACGGGTCCAGGGCTTCGTGAGCGCCCAGGATTTGCACGACCTCATCGTGCGCGACGGGGGCGAAGTGGCGCTGGCCACCGTCTACAGCCAGCTCAAGAAACTCTCCGACGGCCACGTGGTCGACGTCGTGATGACCGATCGAGGCGAGGCGCTGTACCGACGCTGCGTGGACGACACCCACCACCACCACTTGGCCTGTCGCACCTGCGGCGCCACGGTGGAAGTCGACGCTCCCGAACTCGAACGCTGGGCGCACGACATTGGCAAACGCTTCGGGTACGCCGACTTGCGTCACGTCCTCGAGCTCAATGGAACGTGTCCCTCGTGTCACACCGGTTGAACCTCGTAGCCGAACGACGAGGTGATCTGCCAGTGCTCGCTCTCGACCAGCTACGCGACCTCGGCGTCGACGCGGTGGTGACGACGCGGCGCGGTGGCGTGAGCGTGGCGCCCTACGACGAACTCAACCTCGCGGTCCACGTCGGCGACGACGCCAGCAACGTGAAAGAGAATCGCCGTCGACTCTGCGTGGCCATGGGCGTGAGGACGTCGGCCCTCGTGATCGCGCACCAAGTCCACGGATCCGTGATACACGACGTTGATCAGTGGGAGGGCGGCGCTGTGACGGGTGACGCGCTGGTGAGCAGTCGCGACGACCTGGCCCTGTGCGTTCTCGTGGCCGACTGCGTGCCGTTGTTGTTCGTCGACCCCCACGGTCCGCGCTTCGCCGTCGCTCACGCGGGCTGGCGCGGGCTGGTCGAGGGCGTCATCGCCGCCACCGTGGCGCATTTCGCGTCGCCTGGTGAACTTCGCGTCGCGATCGGACCTCGTATCTCCCCCACTCGCTACCAGGTGGGTCCCGAGGTCGCCGCACTCTTCGCGTCGGTTCCGGGCGCGTTGCGCGACGACGAGGGCGACCGCAGCCGTCTCGACCTCGGCGTCGTGGCTCTCGAGTACGTGCTCGCGAGCGGCGTCTCAGCCGCGAACGTCCTGGTCTGTGACGAATCGACCGACGACGTCAGCACATTTTTTTCGGACCGTGCCGCGCGCCCAAGTGGACGATTCGGTCTCGTGGCGCGACGTTCGCCGTACGATTCTCGGGTGATAGGAGCATCGTGAACCGCGCCGAACACTTTCGTTACGTGGGCCTCGAAGTGAGTGACAATTCACTGGTCGGCTTCTGGGAACTCGATGGTCGACGCTTCGCGGAAGAAGTCACGTTCGAGAACGTTCCCTCGCTGCGACGCCCCGAGATCGTCGCCGTCGCCTACGTGTGGTACCTCCTCGCGGGATTGTCGTATTACAAGGCCGGTGCTCCCCTTCACGTCGACCTCGGCGCGACACCGGTGGGTGAGAAGAGTCGTGCGCTGCTGGCCAGCGCGCTACTGGACGGACTCGGCGAGTTCTCCTTTCGTAACTCCCTACCACTCGATGACGTCGTGATCACCGGCGGCGTGGCGTCGAGCACGCACGTCCCCGTCGACGATTCCTCCCGGGTACTCGTCCCCTTCGGCGGGGGCATTGACTCCGTCGTCACGCTCACCCACCTCGACCACTTGGACCGATCACTGTTCATCATGAGCCCCACCAGCGGACGCTTCGCTCCCCTCGAGGCGACCGCCGCCGTCTCGAAGCTCGACGTCGTTCGCGCGACCCGGCGTCTCGATCCCCAGATTCTTCGCGGCGACGACAACTTCTTCAATGGCCACGTGCCCGTGACGGCGATGGTGACGCTGCTCGCGGTGATTGGCGCTCTCGCCTCGGGCCACGGTGGCGTCGCAATGAGCAACGAACACTCCGCCTCGGCGCCCAACCTGCGGTGGCGCGGTCGCGACATCAACCACCAGTGGAGTAAATCATTAGCGGCCGAAACGCTTATCGCCGACGCGGTCGCCGAGCGCCTGGGTGATGAGTTCGTGGTCGCGAGTTACCTGCGTGACCGCAGCGAGTTGTGGGTCGCGCAACAGTTCGCGCGCTCCCGCGAGTACCACCACGTCTTTCGCAGTTGTAACCGGGCGTTCACCCAGGCGCAGGGATCGCGCGCGGTGAACTGGTGCGGAACGTGCGACAAGTGCCTCTTCATCAACTTGATCCTCGCGCCCTTCATCGATCGAGCGAGCTTGCGCGAAATCTTTCATGCCGAGCCGGTCGCGGATCCGCGACTGGACGCCACGCTGCGTTCACTGATCGGTCTGGGCCACGGCCACAAGCCCTTCGAGTGCGTCGGTGATCCCGACGAGAGCGCGGCAGCGCTCGAGTTCATCAGCGCCCTGCCCGAGTGGCGTGATGTTCCTCGCCTCGCCGAGTTGGCACGCCTTAGCGAGGCGGACCGCGACTTCACGGAATTGCTCGAACCTCAAGGGAGCAGCCGTGTCCCGGCCCACTGGCTTCGCTGATCTCATTGATCAGCGCGTGGGTATCTTCGGGTACGGCATCGAAGGTCACGCGACCGCTCGGCGACTGGCCAGCGTGACGTCGAACGTTGTGCTCGTCGACGACGAGGCGAACGACGGCGCGCTGGCCAGTGCCGACGGCGGTCTCGCCGCCCTGGCCACCTGCGACACCGTGCTCAAGAGCCCCGGCATCCCACGTCGACGCCCCGACGTGATCGACCTAGAAGACCGTGGCGTCGTCGTGACGTCGGCGCTGAACTTGTGGCTGCACGAAATTGACCTGAGCCGGGTGATCGCGGTGACCGGCACCAAGGGCAAGTCGACGACGACGTCACTCATCGCCTTCTTCTTGCGTTGTTGCGGCGAGGAGGCGCACGAGCTCGGCAATATCGGCCAACCACCCTACGACCCGGACGTCGACGTGACGACCGGATGGCTCGTACTGGAGGTCTCGAGTTTTCAATCGGTCGACATCACGATCGCACCGAGCATCGTCGTGGTCACCTCACTGAGTTCGGATCACTTGGACTGGCACGGGTCACTCGAGCGCTACCACGAGGACAAGTTGACGATCACCCGCGCCCCGGGCGAGCACGTCACCTTCTTGGCCGACGATCCCGCGCTCGAACGTGTACGGTCGCTCGCGGGTGGCCACCAGGTGGTCGTGGCCTCTGACGACACGGGACTCGCTGGTGCACTCGGGCTCCTGGGGGTGCACAACGACCACAACGTCGGTCTCGCCCTCGCGGCGTGCGCGCACGCGCTGGGGCGCTCGAGTGACGACGTTCGCGCAGCGGTCGCCGCGCGGGCGACAGAGTTCGTCGCCTTGCGCGGACGTCTGACGTTACTCACGACCATCGCGATCGACCACGGCGCTTCGGTGCGCTACGTCGACGACGGCCTGGCCACCGCTCCCCTGCCCACCATCGCTGCCCTCGACGTCTTTGACGTCGAGCCCTTGGCGCTGATTGCCGGTGGCTTCGATCGCGGCGTGGACTACCAACCTCTGGTGATCGCCTTAGGCGAACGTCGAACGCCCACGACGCTCGTGAGTATCGGTCCGGCCGGTGAACGCCTACGGGCTCTCCTCGACGCAGCCGACACTCGAGTGCACACCGTTCACGCGAACGACATGACCGCAGCAGTTCAACTCGCCGCAGCAGCGTTGCCCGCCGGCGGTGTGGTCCTCATGTCGCCCGCGGCGCCTAGTTTTGACGCCTACAAGAACTGGACCGAGCGCAGCGACGACTTCGCCCGTGCCGTGAGTGAGGTCACGCGCACCAAGATCGATTGAGGTTCGCGCGACCCCACGGCACGTTGCGTAGAAGCACGAAATCGTCGTCGTGGACTCCTCCACTGGGGAGATTGTTACCTGACCTCATGGCCCGCGACCTTCCTCTCAACGGCGACGAGGAGCACGAGTCAGATTCGCGAATAGCACGGTGCTTCACCAACCTCGACACCGGCTTCGAGGTATTCCTTGGTGGTCTCGTCAATATCATCTCACCAGAAGGCACCGTCAATCTGGTGAAGATTAGAGTCACGTCTCGCGGATGACCACCTCCACCACCGCACACGCCACCCCGCTTACAGTAAAGACTCAACAAGGAGAATAGATGTCCGACGTCCCCGAGAGCCCGCCGAGATACATTGACGACTCCTTAGGTCAACGCCGACTGCTCCGAAGCAAGTTGAACGACAATCTCAGCAAACTGCTCATTGCGGTGGTGTTGGCTGGCGGCATATTCTTCGGCACGGCGAGTGGCAGAGGGACCACTTCAATGGAGGTGGTTTCGGGCATCATTGGTGGTCTACTCCTCATCTCTGTGGCGTTCGTGCTCATCCGATTCTTCGTCAAGAGGTCCAGAATCATCGCTAAAACCAAGAAGCACGGACAGCGGTGATTCGTTGTTCCCCTCGGCAGGAGGTTTGGCGCAGAAGCCGAAGAACCGCCAGCCGACCGGTGCGGAGTCAAGCGGAGGCCAGTTTTCGCCCGCTCGCAAAATGCTCGGTGCAGTCGCGTCACGTATGCGAGCGAAAAGTTGGTGAAGCGCAGGCGCGGCGCCGAGAGCGGCAGTTACCGTGCTCTGTAGTGAGGAGGATCGGCGAATCACCGCGCACTGACTGGAGCCTGGGAGGAGATTCGAACTCCTGACCTGCGCATTACGAATGCGCTGCTCTACCGACTGAGCTACCCAGGCGCGACTAGAAAGACTACCCGATTCACCCCCGGTTCAGAGTCGAGCCAGTGAGAGCATCAGGTCGGCGAGCAGCAACGACTCGTCGATATTCGTTGACAATCGTTCGTTGGTCTCGACCAGGATGTCGAGGGCCTGGATCGACGAGGACACCCGATACGTGGCGCGCGAGTCGGTAGCGTCACTCGCGTCGGCCGTCTCGACCAGGGCATCCAACATGCGATCACGGTAGACCGACGAAAGAACGCTGAGGCCGAACCGGACCTCCTCCAGACGAAAACGCCGCTCCTCGCGCTTGAACTGCGCCTCGATCTCCTTACGGTTACTGACCGAGCGCAGCCCCACATCCTTGGCCTCGCGCGTTCGTCGCGCTAAGTCGTCGCCGTGCAGGGCTTCGAGTGGCGCCATGGCTGCGTCGATCGCGCTCGAAATCTCGGTCGCCAATTGCGTTGCTCCCGAAGCGGTGCCCTTCAAGCGGTCGGGCACCGACCGCCAGATTTCGAGTCGACGTCCGAGACCAGGGTCGCGTACCAACACGCGCGCCCGGGCCAGGTTGCCGCCGGCCGAGCGCGCCGCGGTAGCGGCCGCCTCGGGTGCGGCGCCGTCGCGACGCAGCACTTCTTCAAGATCCGCGTCACTCATCGCCTGAAAACTGATCTGCACGCACCGCGAGACAATAGTGTCCAAACTCTCGGGCACGTCCTCAGCCGTCAAGAGGAAAATCGTCCGAGTGGGGGGCTCCTCGAGGGACTTGAGCAGCGCCGGGGCCGATGGCGCGGCGCCGGTGACCGTCAGCTCAATGTCGTTCACGATCACGATGTGATAGCCCGCGCCCAAGGGGCGACGTCGACTGACGCGGTCGACGTCGCGCAAGTCGTCCACTCGCCACGACACGCCCGCACGCTCGGCCACGTAGACGTCCGCGTCAACACCGGCCAGGACTCGCCGGCACGACTCGCACGATCCACAACCCCACTCGGGACATTGCAGGGCCGCGGCGAAGGCGACCACCGCGTCACCCACGTTAGAGCCGCGCGGCCCGCTGAAGAGATAGGCGTGAACCGGGTTGCGTGCGTGCTGGCGTAACTCCGCGCCAGCGCGGGTCTGTCCGACCAGGGTGTCAAAGACGTCGCTCACCAGTCCAACTGGTCCAGTCGCTCGTCGATCACTACGGCGACGTCCTCGGGACGTGCGCGACCGTCCACCACGAACCAGTGCGCGACGTCGCGACGAGCAATCTCGAGGTACCCCTCGCGTACGCGCTCGTGGAACTCGGCGTCAGCCGACTCGAAACGATCTTCGGCGTTACGTGCGCGTCGTTCGTTGGCGGTAGCGATGTCGATGTCGATGAGCACGGTGAGGTCCGCGCGGCACCCTCCGATGGCCAGTTCCGTCGCGGCCTCGAGGTCCGAGAGATCTAGTCCTCGGCCGAACCCCTGGTACGCCAGGGTCGACGCCTCAAAACGATCGGCCACGACCGACGTGCCCGCACGCAGTGCGGGTTCGATCACCGTGGCGACGTGATGGGACCGGTCGGCCAACATCATCAAAGCCTCGGTGACGGGCCTCATGGGCGTGGAACCGTCGAGGAGCCAGCGGCGCAACTCGGCGCCCAGGGTGGTGTCGCCGGGCTCGAAGGCAAAGAGCGCCCCGCGCTGGGCGGCCACGCGTCGTGCCTGGGTGCTCTTACCACTGGCGTCAATCCCCTCGAAGACGACGAAGGTACCGCGAGTCACTATCCGCGGTCCGTGCTGGTCTTCGCCGTCAGGGCGGCGTTGGCCTTGGCTCCCTTGGCGGCGGCGGCGCGCTTGACGGCACCCGTCGCCTTCGTCGCCGACGTGGACTTCGTCGCCGTCGACTTCTTCGCCACCTTCTTGGTGGCTTTCTTCGCCGCCGGCTTCTTGGCGACGCGTGTGGAGGGTTCGGCGTTGCGCCGTTCCGCCAATAGCTCACAGGCACGGTCGAGCGTGATGGACTCGGGAGTATCGCCCAGTCGCAGCGTCGCATTGACTTCGCCATCGGTGACGTACAAGCCGAAACGACCCGAGCGCACCACGACGCGACGCTTGGTGACGGCGTCTTCTCCCAGGTCCTTTAGGGGGCCCGCCGCGGCCCGGCGTCCCCGCTGCTTAGGTTGGGCCAGCAGCGCGAGGGCGCTCGCCAGATCAACGGTGAAGATCTGATCCTCGTTCTCGAGTGAGCGCGTCTCCTTGCCCCACGTGAGGTAGGGCCCGTAGCGGCCGTTCTGGGCCAAGACCATCTCACCGTCGTCGGGGTGGGGACCGAGTTCGCGCGGCAGCGACAACAGTCGTTGGGCGTCGACCAACGTGACCGTCTCGGGCGACATCGTGGAAAAGAGCGAGGCGGTCTTGGGCTTGTCCTTGGGGTCGCTGACCTCGCCAACTTGTACGTAGGGACCGTAGCGACCCGCCTTCAGATAGATCGGCTGGCCACTCTCGTCGTCAAGGCCAAGTTCGCGGTCGTTGCTCGGCGCCGCCAAGAGTTCCAGAGCGTGTTCGACGCTCAGTGAGTCGGGCTCGGTGGCCTCGGGGATCGACACGCGATCCTCTCCATGCACCAGGTACGGGCCGTAGCGACCCGATCGCACCGAGACGGGTTGCCCGTCGGGAGCGGTACCCAGTTCGATCGAGTTGATCGCCGCGAAGTCGAAGTCGTGTTGCACGTGGGTCATGTGCTCGAGGCCGAGCTTGGCCAGTTCGGTCGTCGCGGACGGGTCCCCGAAGTAGAACCGGCGCAGCCACGGCTCGAGGTCCTGACGACCGTCGGCGATGTCGTCGAGCTGGTTCTCCATCTCGGCGGTGAACTGGTAGTCGACCAGGTCGGCGAAGTACGTCTGCAGGAGGTTGACCACCGCGAAGGCGCGAAACGCCGGCACCAGAGACTTGCCCTTCTTCCAGACGTAGCCCCGGCGATCGATCGTCTTCATCACGCTCGCGTACGTCGAGGGACGCCCGATACCGAGGTCCTCTAGTTTCTTGATCAACGTGGCTTCGGAGAATCGGTCGGGCGGCTGAGTGTCGTGACTCTTCATCGCCACGCTCGCGACCGCGACGCTGGCCCCTTCGTCCAGCGCCGGCAAGATTCGCTCCTGGTCGGCCAACTCGGCTTCGGGATCGTCGGTGCCCTCGACGTAGGCGCGGCGAAAACCGGGGAACTCAATGCGCAGACCCGTCGCGGTCAACCCCGCCTCCACGTCGCCGGTAAAGCCCGCGACGGCTCCTAAGGCCGCACGCATACGCACCCGGTCCTGGGTGAGGCGCGCGTCCACCATTTGTGAGGCAATGGTGCGCTTCCAGATGAGGTCGTACACCGCGAGTTCGTCGCCGCCGAGACTCGCCTGGGCGTCGTCGAGGGTGCGAAAGACCTCACCCGCCGGACGGATGGCCTCGTGGGCCTCCTGGGCGTTCTTGACCTTACGGTCGTAGCGCCGCGGCGCGTCGGCCACGTAATCGTCGCCGAACATCGACGCGGCCATGGAGCGCGCGGCGTGAATCGCCTCGTCCGACAGCGTCGTCGAGTCGGTACGCATGTAGGTGATCCAGCCCTGCTCGTAGAGCCGCTGGGCCGCGCGCATCGTGCGCTCGGGGTCAAATCGCATCTTGCGACTCGCCTCGATCTGCAACGAGGACGTCATGAAGGGTGCTTGGGGGCGCTGGGTGCGCGGCGTCGAGGTGACCGACGTCACGGTGACGTCGCTGCCAGTGAGTGCCTCAGCAATCGCGTGGGCCGACGATTCGCTCAGCACTTCGACCTTGGCCGACGAGTCCAGGACTCCCGACGCGTCGAAGTTCTTACCGGTGGCGAGCGCCGCGCCGTTGAGCGTATCGACCGTCGCCTCAAACGTCGTGGCGGCGTTCAGCGTGGCGGTGACGTCGAACCACGTTGCCGAGGTGAAGGCCATACGTTCGCGTTCGCGTTCGCACACCAAACGAATGGCGACCGATTGCACGCGCCCGGCCGAGCGCGCCTTGTCGACCGCGCGCCACAGCACCGGTGACACCTCGTAGCCCACGAGGCGGTCGAGGAAGCGGCGGCCCTCCTGGGCGTCCACCAGACGCAGGTCGAGGTCGCGCGTGTCGTTGACGGCGCGCGCGATGGCCGCCGGGGTGATCTCGTGAAAGACCATCCGCTTGACGGGGACCTTGGGGTTCAACACTTCCTGGAGGTGCCAGGCGATGGCCTCACCCTCGCGGTCTTCGTCGGTGGCGAGGTAGAGCTCGTCAACTTCTTTCAGGGCGGCTTTGAGCTCGCTGACAATCTTCTTGCGATCACTCGACACGACGTAGACCGGTTTGAAGTGGTCGTTGACGTTGATACCCAGTCGAGCCCACTTCTCACTCTTCACCGAGGCGGGAATGTCGGCCGCGCTCTGGGGTAGGTCGCGGATGTGGCCGATGGAGGGCTTGACGATGTAATCCGTTCCGAGCATGCCCTGAATCCGGGTCGCCTTCGCGACCGACTCCACTATCACGAGAGCTCGTGCCATCTTCACCACCTTTCCTCGGTACGTCCGTCAGTCGTACTACAAGATAAACAGCCGCGCGCGGTGCGTCGGCGATGCCTTCGCGGGTTTTAACAAATCGAGTATTTCTAACACTCGACAACGGTCGGCGCTGCGACCAGGATTAATCGTCGCTCGAGGGCGACGCCACAATTTCGTACTGGGGATTGAGGATAACGGCCTCACGTCGCGACGAAGTCACGGTCCCGCGTACCAGTAGTCGCGTCCCGCGCTCGATGCCCGGAACCACGGCGCGACCTTGGAAAATGAGGGCGATCGATCCCGTATTGTCCACGATCACGCAGCGCAGTTCATTGGCCCCGTTCTCGCGGGTGATCGTCATCGCGCGCACGCGTCCGGCAATCTCCACGAAGTTTCTCTCCTGCAGTCCCCCGATGGGCGCCGCGCCGCCCGAGCGCTCAGCCAACTTGACGTCGGCCAAGAGGTGCGAATCGGCGCGCACGCCACCGCGCACGACCACGTCGCTGATTGGTTCTTCGGTGAGGTCACCCTCGGCCAAACGTCGCCGACTCGCGCGATAGGGAATGATCGTCGCGGCCGTACGCGGGATCTGCATGACGGCGCCCGCCATCGCGTCGGCCGTGCGGTCGTGCAACAGACGTTGTAACCGCGAGACGAAGCCGCGCCGCGGCAAGATCACCATGCAGAACACGTCAGGGTCGCGCACGACGTCCGCGACGAGTTCGAGCGCCGCGCGGTCCAGTCGTCGGTCCTCACACTCCACGACCTCGAGGCCGACCGATTCCGACGCGGTGTTGGGCATGGCCCAGCGTTGCTCGAGTTCGCGCGTCACGATGGGGTCGATATCGAAGTGCACCGCGCGCACCGAATAAGCGTTGAGCGTGTTGCAGTACTGCAGAGCGCGTTCGGTGGCGAGGTCGTAGTGATCGACGAAGACGACCACCCGATTGGTGCGGATCTTCATGGTTTCTGACGTGGCGGTGGACTCGAAGGCGTGCTCCTCGCGGTCGTACTGCTTGTGAAAACGCAGCAGCGCGACGTACATGATGGGTCCGACCACCGCGATGATCCAGGCGCCCTGAGTGAACTTCGCGGTGATGAAGATCAGTACGACAATTGAGGTGACGGTAGCCGAGAGGCCGTTAATGAACACGCCGCGACGCCAGTGGGCATCCTTGTTGCGCCGGTGTCGCGCGACCATGCCCAGACCCGCCATGGTGAAGCCGGTAAAGACCCCGATGGCGTAGAGCGCGACGAGTGAGTTCACGTTGCCGTTGAAGATGAGGATCAACGAGAGTGACGCGACGCCGAGCAAGATGATGCCGTTGGAGAACGCCAGACGGTGACCGCGCTTGGTCAACTGGCGCGGCAGGTATTTGTCCGTGGCGACGTAGTTGGCCAGGAAGGGAAAGCCGTTAAAGGAAGTGTTGCCGCCGGTGTAGAGAATGAGCACCGTGGCGAACTGCACGAAGAGGAACGCGACGTGGCCACCCGACGAGGTCCCGAACACCGCCTGGACTTCTTGACTGACCACCGTCGGCGTGCCCGTCAGTCGCGGCAAGGCGTGGGTCCAGTGCGCCAGTAGCGCCGTGCCGGCGAGCAAGAACGCGAGGGTGCACGACATCACGATGAGGGTTTGGCGCGCGTGGACCGACTCGGGTCGCTTGAAGCTCGCCACGCCGTTAGAGATCGCTTCGAGTCCCGTCAATGACGAGCCCCCGTTGGCGTAGGCCTTCATCAGGAGGATGAAGGCCAGGCCCATCAAGGGACCCGATCCCTTGGCCCCCAAGTGCCCGTCGACCAGTTTGCCCGCCGCGGGAATGGCGACCGTGTGCAGGGTGCCGGCGAAGTACTTGTAGTAGCCAAAGATGATTGTCGAGCCGAGCGCCACGATGTAGAGGTACGTGGGGAGCGCGAAGTAGCTACCGGCTTCGCGCAGACCGCGTAGGTTCCCGAAGATGAGCAGCAACACCACGCCCACGGTGATCTTGAGCGCGTAGGGGGTCAGGCTCGGAAACGCACTGGTGAGGGCGTCGGTGCCGGCCGAACACTGCACCGCGACGGTGACGGTGTAGTCAATCAGCAAGGCGACTGCGGCGATTTGGGCGACGCGCGGTCCGAAGTTCTCGCGCGCGACGACGTAGGCGCCGCCCGCCTGGGTGTAGTACTTGATGACGTCCCAGTACGACAGGGTCACGAAGAGCAACACACCGATGATCACGAACATGATCGGCACGACCAGTGCGAAGGCGGCCAGACCAATCGCCGGCGTCATCTGGGTCAAGATCTCCTCGGTGCCGTAGGCCGAGGAAGAAATACAGTCCGGAGCGAGCACGCCCAGCGCGATGATGCGGCCCAAACGTTCACCGCTCAACTGTTCGCTGACGAAGGGGCGTCCCAGGACAATGCGCTTGATGCGGTACCCGAGGCCCTCGGGGTAGACCGCCGCCAAGTTGGCGTGCGAAGTCAGAACGGGCGAGTTTTTCGCGAGTTGTTTATCTGCTTCAGACACGCCGACAACCATAGACTCCAACGGACAAAAGGGCTGGCAGTTGCGGTTCGTCGACCAACTGTGGTGAGATGGGCGCGTGCATATCGTAGTTGTCGGCTGTGGCCGCGTGGGGTCCGGACTGGCGATGCAACTCTCCGACGAGGGTAATTCCGTGGTTGTGATTGACAAGGACCGCGACGCGTTTCGCCGCCTCGTGCACTTCAACGGGCGCACCATTCACGGCTCGGGATTCGACCGCGACGTCCTGGCCAAGGCCGAAGCCGGACAGGCCGACGCTCTCGCGGCGGTGACGCGCGGGGACAACACCAATATCCTGTGTGCGCGTATTGGACGCGACAACTACGGCATCAAGAACATCGTCGCGCGCATCTACGACCCCCAACGCGCGAGCATCTACATGAAACTCGGTATCCCCACGGTGGCCACCTCCCTGTGGACCACCCAGCAGGTCAAACGCTGGATCATTCCCGCCGACGATTCGGTCGAGTGGACCGACGGCACGGCCACCTTGCACTTGGTCGAGCGCATCGTGCCGGACCACCTCGCCGGCCAGGAGATCCGCCACTTCTCCGCCGGCGCGAACGTGCGCGTGGTGGGACTCATTCGCGGGAGTCACGGTCGCGTCGACATCGACGGTCTCTTCGCCCAAGAAGACGACGTCCTCGAGTTCCTGGTGACCACCGAGGGGCTCGGCCAACTCCACGACATGCTCGAGGTGCCCGCATGAGGATCGTCATCGCCGGTGGCGGATCGGTCGGTACCGCGATCGCCCTCGACCTCGTCGATCGTCACCACGAGGTGGCGTTAATGGAGCACACCTCCGAAGTCGCCGAGAGATTGCGCGGGATCTTGCACGGAGTGAACGTGGTGAACGCCGACGCCTGCGAGTACTCCTCACTATCGGCCGTAGATCTGCGTGGTTCGGACGTAATCATCGCCGCCACCGGCGATGACGAGGACAATCTGGTCATCAGTTGGCTGGCCAAGCAAGAATTCGGCGTGCCGCGCGTGATCGCGCGCATCAACAACTCGCGCAATGAATGGCTCTTCACCGAGACATGGGGGGTGGACGTCGCCGTGTCGACACCAGCGCTCATCACGTCGCTCGTGGACGAAGCCGTCGAAGTGGGTTCGATCATCAACTTGATGGACCTCGCCAGTGGTCGCATGCACTTAAAAGAAATCACTCTCGCCTCGGACGCCCCCGCCGTCGCTCACGGACAAACGCTCGACGAACTGCGACTCCCCGACAACGTGCGCGTGGTCGCGGTGGTGCGCAACGACCAGCCCATGGTACCGACGGGGACTACCCGATTCCTCGAGCACGACCACGTGGTGCTCATTACTCGCGGTGACGCCAAGGAATCATGCTCGTCAGCCTTCATCGGCTAACGGGCGACTCTCATCACTGACGAGACGCGACCTAGCATGGAATTCGTGCGCGCCGCATTCTTCGACCTCGACAAAACCGTCATCGCCAAAGCGTCGATGGTGGCGCTCGGGCCCGAATTTCACGCTCGTGGCCTGCTACGACGGCGCACGCTCGTTCGCGGGGTTTTCCTACAAATCTTGTTCCTACGTTTCGGCGCCAGCGAGGAGCGACTGGCCAAGATTCGTCGCTCCGTCTTGAAAATTACTAAGGGCTGGGACCACGACGAGGTACGCCTGCTCGTCGCCGAGACTCTCAACGAGATTATGGAGCCTCTGATCTATTCCGAGGCGCTGGATCTCATTCACCACCACCTCAGTGAAGGCGACGAGGTGTGGCTCGTCTCGACGTCCCCGGCCGAGATCGTCGAGCCCTTCGCCGAAATCCTGGGCATCACCGGTTCGATCTCGTCCAAGGCAATGATCGACGAAAACGGTAAGTTCACCGGCGAAATGGAGTTCTACGCGGTGGGCGAGAACAAGGCGATGGCAATGCGCGAGGTCGCTGACGATCGCGGTATCGACATGGACGAGTCCTTCGCCTACTCCGACTCCGAGACGGATATCCCAATGTTGCTCGCGGTGGGACACGCCTTCGCGGTCAACCCCGACCGCGCACTGACCAAGATGGCGCACGACAACGAATGGCCTATCTTGAGTTTCACGCACAAGGTGCGCCCCCACGACGGGCACCGGGGGCGCACGCCCTTCGTCGTCTCGGCCGCCGTCCTGGGAATCCTCGCCCTGGTGGGGCGCAGTCAGGCGCGGCGTTAGCGCGCCTCGGACCCCCTAAAGCGCCGGAACCACCATTCTGGCCTCTCGAATCTCCTGATCACATGCTATTGACGGTCGCCCCATCTCACGTTATATTCATCTACATGGTTAATCAACTAATAGGTTTAATAAAGTGAGCACGACGACCCTCAACGCGACGTTCTTGGCGCTATCGGATCCCACCCGCCGGGCCATGGTGTCACGCCTCGCCACGGGTCCCGCCACCGTCAATGAACTCGCCGGGCCTTTTGAGATCACCCTCCAAGCGGTATCGAAGCACCTGAAGGTGCTCGAAAGCGCAGGGATCGTAACGCGCGAGCGCTCGGCTCAACTTCGTCCGGCGCGCCTGGCCGGGTCCGCGCTAGAAGAAGCCAGCCGTTGGCTCGTCGACTATCGCGAATTTTTCACCGAGAGCTTCGAACGACTCGATGAACCGCTGATTGACCAATCAATACGAAGTACCGATGGAAGAAGAAACTCGTGACATTCGAGACTGACTTTGACGTACCCGCGGACCGCCAGGAGGTCACCATTACCAGGACCTTTGCGGCGTCACCCGAGCAGGTCTTCGCAGCCCACACCGACCCAGACTTGATCGCGCTCTGGTGGGGCCGCGATACCTGACGACGACGGTCGATCGACTCGACGCCGTGCCCGGAGGCGGGTGGCGCTACGTGCAGACGGCCGAGGACGGCGCGGTGTACGCCTTTCACGGCTTCTTCCACCTCGTCGATCCGCCACGGCGCATCGTGGCGACCTTCGAATACGAGCGCGCGCCGGGCCACGTCCAAATGAACGACCTCGTACTCGAGGCCCGTGGCGCCCACACCATCCTGGTGCAAAGGTCGGTTTTCGCAAGCCTGCACGATCGCGACGACATGGTGAACGCCGGAATGAGATCAGGCATCGACGACTCGATGAGCCGCCTCGACGAACTCTTCGCCCCCGCACGTACGTGAGACCGCTCGTTGTCCAGGAGTTTGTCACCCTCGACGGGGTGGTGCAGGCTCCCGGCGACGCCAGCGAATACTCCCACGGCGGATGGCAACTTCCGTTCATTGGCGACGAGCAGTTGGACATCATCACGCAACAGATCATGGATGCGGACGCCCTGGTACTGGGTCGACGAACGTACGAGATGTTCGCGGCCGCTTGGCCGAGCCGGACGGGACTGAGGGGTCTGGCCGAGCGGATGAATTCGATACCAAAATTCGTGGCCTCGGGTTCACTCACCCACGTGAGTTGGAACGCCACGTTGCTCTCCGGTGACGTCGCGACGGCGCTTCGCCAACTCACGGATCAAGCGGGTAACGGACTTCTGATCCTTGGCAGCACTACCCTGGTGAGGTACCTCGAGGCCCTGCAACTCATCGACGAGTACCGGTTGTGGATTCACCCGGTCGTCGTCGGAGACGGTGAGCGATTGTTTGACGCGAGCGGCGCACCCTCACACTGGCAACTGAGCGACTACACGGTCCTCCCCACGGGGGTGATCGTGACGACCTACCAGCGCGCCAACACTAACGAAGTGCAAGTGTCCTGACGAAATCTAGAGAGTCAGCAAGTCGCGTGCGCCGGTGTCGGAGGACGGGTGGCGCAGTTTGCTCATCGCGCGCGCTTCGATCTGACGAATTCGCTCGCGCGTCAGGTTCATCTCGGCACCCACGTCTTCGAGCGTGCGAATCTCACCGGCGCCGTCGAGACCAAAACGCATCCGCAAGATCTTCTGTTCGCGTTCGTCCAAGGGCTGCAGTAACTTCTCGATCGCGGCGGGCATCATCTTGACCGCGGCCACGTCAAAGGGCGACTCGGCCGAACGGTCCTCGACCACGTCACCGAGCTCGGCGTCGCCGTCCTCGCGCAACGGCTCGGACAAGGAGATGGGCTCGGAGCGAAAGCGCAACGCCTCGATGAGCTTGTCCTCGGGCATCTCGCACTCGTCACAGAGTTCCTTGATGGTCGGGGGACGTCCGAACTTGAGTTCCAGACGCGACTGGGCCTTTTGCACGCGCGCCAGGGTGTCACCAGCGTGCACCGGGAGTCGGATGGTGCGCCCGGTGTTGGCGATGCCACGAGTGATGGCCTGGCGGATCCACCACGTGGCGTAGGTGGAAAACTTGAAGCCCTTGCGCCAGTCGAACTTCTCGACGGCGTGCATCAAACCAAGGTTGCCCTCTTGGATGAGGTCCAACAGGGGCAGACCCGACGCCTGGTACTTCTTGGCGATAGACACGACAAGGCGCAAGTTGGACTGCACGAAGTCGCGCTCGGCTTGGTCACCACGGTGCACGGCGCGCTTGAGCGCCTGCTTCTTGGTGGGAGTGAGCTTGATCTTCTTGTCGTTCTCGGCGGCCTCGAGTTCAGCCTTGGCCTCGCGACCTTCCTCGATGGTCTGGGCCAGGTGCACTTCGTCGTCCTTGGTCAACAAGGTGTACTGACCAATGTCAGATAGGTACAGTCGAACGAGGTCTTCGTCGTCGCGGTCTACGCGGTCCTTGGCCATAACGCTCCTAAATACGTGTCGGGGAATTCCGGCAGTATTAGTTATACGGTGGTACGCAACCACGGGCCTTATTTA
>Ga0207933_1000517_pt1 | contig 36846 bp, 41 predicted proteins | sample NGESurdeep092012_4_FD_184488 | JGI IMG/M metagenome (GOLD analysis project Ga0207933, IMG submission 184488) | Arctic peat soil microbial communities from Barrow, Alaska - NGEE Surface sample F53-3 deep-092012 (SPAdes) | ecosystem: Environmental > Terrestrial > Soil > Wetlands > Peat ... | reverse complement strand
ATGTGACGGGCGGTGTGTACAAGGCCTGGGAACGTATTCACGGCGCCGTAGCTGATGCGCCATTACTAGCGATTCCAGCTTCATGTCGTCGAGTTGCAGACGACAATCTGAACTGGGCCCGGTTTTAGGGGATTTGCTCCAGCTTACGCTCTTGCTTCCCTTTGTGCCGGGCATTGTAGTACGTGTGCAGCCCTGGCCGTAAGGGCCATACTGACTTGACGTCATCCCCACCTTCCTCCTCGTTGAAGCGAGGCAGTCTGTCCAGAGTGCTCCCAGTTAAGGGGTGGCAACAGGACACAGGGGTTGCGCTCGTTGCGGGACTTAACCCAACATCTCACGACACGAGCTGACGACAGCCATGCAGCACCTGTGCAAACTGGTATTGCTACCTCGTCAGGCTTTCACCCTTCTACTATTTGCATGTCAAGGCCAGGTAAGGTTCTTCGCGTTGCATCGAATTAAGCCACATACTCCACCGCTTGTGCAGGCCCCCGTCAATTTCTTTGAGTTTTAACCTTGCGGCCGTACTTCCCAGGCGGCGCATTTAACGCGTTAGCTTCGCCACGAAAGGGGTCGATTCCTCTCACAGCAAATGCGCACCGTTTAGGGCCAGGACTACCGGGGTATCTAATCCCGTTTGCTCCCCTGGCTTTCGTGCCTCAGCGTCAGGAATTGTCCAGAGACTCGCCTTCGCCACTGGTGTTCCACTTGATATCTACGCATTTCACTGCTACACCAAGTATTCCAGTCTCCCTTCCAATCCTCTAGCCGGATAGTATCCGACGCAGTTTCCGGGTTAGGCCCGGAGATTTCACGTCAGACTTACCCGACCGCCTACGCACCCTTTACGCCCAGTGAATCCGAACAACGCTTGGGACCTCTGTATTACCGCGGCTGCTGGCACAGAGTTAGCCGTCCCTTCCTCTTCCGTTACTATCAATGCTTCACGTGTTGGGTGAAGCAATTTGTTCACAAATGACAGGGGTTTACGGGCCGAAGCCATTCATCCCCCACGCGGCGTCGCTCCTTCAGGCTTTCGCCCATTGAGAAAAATTCTCGACTGCTGCCACCCGTAGGTGTCTGGACCGTGTCTCAGTTCCAGTGTGACTGGTCGTCCTCTCAGACCAGCTACCCGTCTTAGCCTTGGTGAGCCGTTACCTCACCAACTAGCTGATAGGCCGCGGGCTCATCGTGAAGCGTCAGGCCTTGCGGTCCCCAACTTTGAAAATCAAATGATGCCATCCAATTTTCACATCCGGTATTAGCTCGCCTTTCAGCGAGTTATCCCAAACTTCACGGCAGATTGCCCACGTGTTACGCACCCTTGCGCCACTCCGACATCCAAATATTGCTACCCGAATGTCAGCGTTCGACTTGCATGTCTTATCCACGCCGCCAGCGTTCGTTCTGAGCCAGAATCAAACTCTCCGTATAAAACGTTAGTTGATTCCTGCCTGATCGTAAAATCAGGCAGCTTTACTTACTTATATGGTTAAAACCTTCGTGATCAGCCGACTAACCGGCCAATCTTGAAGGGGCTCTTACTAATCGCACAAATCAATTTTCAAAGAACAAGGAGCGTCTAAACGCCCAAAAATCTTTTTTTCACCCGCCTGATTGTTTCCCGTTCAAGGGACAAAAAAGCCGAGTGCCGGATTTTGCTTTCAACCGGCAATCAGATTCAGGTTTCGAGGACGCTAAACTATCAAGCCTGCGTCACTTTTCAAATGGCTTTCGCCAGCCGCCTGCTTGCATTTGCGAAGCAAGCGGATAGACAATCTATCAGGTCATTCCCATCATGCAAGAGATTTTTTGAAAATTTTTTGCAACGATCAAAATGCTGAATCTCCTTTATTCATGAGCCAATCAAAGATTTAACCACAATCTGTTCGTTCCCGCTTGAAAATAAATGCTCTTCATTATGCAAAAACTCCGACGATTCTGTGTCAGCGACAGCCAAACTATTTTTGTCTCGCCGCGATTTCATCGCCATTTTTTCTCGCGCTTGAACGCCGCAAGTTTATTGTTTTGTCCGATTGCAAAATTATAACCGCTGTAAAATCGGAGAACAGCCCTGATGTCGCTGCTCGAAATCAAAAATCTGAAAATGGACTTCGGCAAAAACGCCGACGCTCTGCGCGCGATTGACGATGTGTCCTTTTCCATCGGCGCGGGCGAAACGGTCTGCCTCGTTGGCGAAAGCGGCTGCGGCAAAACGGTGACCGCACTTTCCATCGCGCGACTCGTGCCGATACCGCCGGCCAATTACGTCAGCGGAGAAATTTTGTTGAACGGCCGCGACACGTTGAAAATGTCCGCGCGCGAACTACAGCAAATTCGCGGCGGCGTGGTCAGTTACGTTTTTCAAGACCCGGGCGCGTCGTTGAATCCCGTTTTCCGCATCGGCAACCAGATCAAAGAATCGCTCAAATTGCACAAACCGGAAAAAGCGAACGACGCCGAAGTTATCCGTTTATTAAAACTCGTCGGCATTCCCGCGCCAGAATCGCGCATCAAAAATTATCCGTTTGAGATGTCCGGCGGGATGCAGCAGCGCGTGATGATTGCGATGGCGCTGGCGAGCGAACCCAAATTGCTCGTCGCCGACGAGCCGACCACCGCGCTCGACGTGACGATCCAGGCGCAGATTCTGGATTTGTTGAGCGAGCTAAAGCAGCGGCTCGGCATGGCGATTCTGCTCATCACGCACAACCTCGGCATCGTTGGCGACATGGCCGACCGCGTGGCCGTGATGTATGCCGGGCAGATTGTTGAGCTTGCACCGGCGAAGGAATTGTTACGTCGCCCGCTGCATCCTTACACGAAGGCGCTGATGAATTCCGTTCCAAAATTGCGTGGCGATGCAGAACGACTTTCTGCAATTCCCGGCAACGTCCCACGCCTTGGAAATTTTCCGAAAGGCTGCCGGTTTTATCCTCGCTGTCCCAGCGCGCGATCTGAATGCGAAAATCAAATGCCGGAATTAATGGAAGTCGAACCGCATCACTGGGTGCGTTGTCTGTATGCGAAAGAATCAAGTCGCTGACGCAGAGACAAAATGAATACATTTCAATTTCTGAAAATCATTTACTGCCTGGTTTGATCGCCGGGATTTTTGTCAAATCCGGCGGCAATTTCGCCAGCTCAAAAGTTTCCACCTGTAGCGAAATCAAACTTTCAAACGGCACGCCGAATTTCATCGCGCCATTCGAACGATCCACAATCGTCGCCACGCCGACGACATAACCGCCATTGGCATAAACGATGTTCAAAGTCTCCTGCACGCGACCGCCCTTGGTCACGACATCTTCGACCACCAGAATTTTTTCGCCGCGTTCAATTTTGAATCCGCGCCGCAAAACCAGTTTTTCATTTTCCTTTTCCGCAAAAATAAACCGCGCGCGCAATTGCCGCGCGACTTCCTGGCCGATGACCAATCCGCCGAGCGCCGGCGCCATCACCGTGACGGCGCCTTGCGCGCGAACTTTCGCCGCCAGCGCCGCGCCGAGTTTTTCGACGACCGGCATCTGTTGCAACGCGAGCGCGCATTGAAAAAATTCGCGGCTGTGCAACCCGCTGCGCAAAATAAAATGTCCTTCGAGCAACGCGCCGCTGTCGCGAAAAATTTCCAGAACTTCGTCTTGCTTCATCGCGCGGATTTTAAGTCGAAAGCAAAAAGTTCAAAGTTTATTTTACCGCCGGGACGCAGAGTGAGAATTTTTTTCTCTACGTCTTTGCGTCCCTGCGGTTAATCTTTCGCGCGTGCCGAAGTGGATCAAGTTCATCCTCGCGATTTTGCTGCTGCCGATTTGCCTCGGCTCGGCGATGGCTTTATGGAAAGTGCTTCGCGCCAGCGGCAGCGCGGACACGACGTGGATTCCCTTTCTCGCGGGCGCAGCCTGCTGGATGGTCATTTTTTTTCTCCTGCCCAAGCCCATGTGGATTTACGTTTTCGGCCACGAATTCACCCATGTGCTTTGGACGTGGCTGTTCGGCGGAAAAGTAAAAAAAATGAAAGTCGCGTCGTCCGGCGGCCACGTCATTATTTCCAAAACCAATTTCATCATCGCCCTCGCGCCGTATTTTTTCCCGCTTTACGCGGTGATTGTCATCGCCGTTTTTGCCACCGGCCATTTGATTTGGAACTGGCGCTCGTATTTTGTTTATTTCCATTTGCTCGTCGGCGCGGCCTATGCGTTCCACGTCACGCTGACGTTTCACGCTTTGCAAACGCGCCAGTCGGACATCACGGCGCACGGCTATTTATTTTCCGCCGTCATAATTTTTCTCGGCAACGTTTGGGTTTTGCTTTTTGGAATCCCGTTGCTGACCGCAAAAGTGGGTTGGTTGAACGCCGTGGGCTGGTGGTTTGAGTCCACCGGCGAAGTTTTTCAATGGCTGCAAAAACTGTTTTGAGCCACCGTGGTGAATTTGTCAAAAATTCAGTCTTGATATGTCGCGCGTTTCCGTTCAAATCTTTAGTCGCACGCTATGGACTTGGCTGACATTTTAACCAAAGCGCAAATCGTTTCCGATCTGCGCGCGACGAACCGCTGGGAAGCGATTGATGAACTAATCGGAAATCTGGTGGCCACTGGCAAAATCCAGCCCGCCGACCGCGACGCCGTGACCGCTTCAGTCAAAAAACGCGAGACCTCCATGTCCACCGGCATCGGTTTCGGCATCGGCATTCCGCACGCCTCGACCGATTTGATTTTTGAAGTCGTCGGCGCGCTCGGACGTTCCCCGACCGGCGTGAATTTCGATGCCCTCGATAATCAGCCCGTGAAACTCGTCATGCTTTTTCTCGTGCCGCAAGGCCAGTTTCAAAAACATCTGCACACCCTCGCCAACATCGCCAAACTTTTGCACAAGGCCGAATTTCGCCAGGCCCTTGAACAAGCGCCCGACGCCGACACGATGCTCAACACCATCCGCGAATTTGGGAAAAAATGAATTGGGTTGCAGGTTGAAGGTTGCAGGTTGAAAGTTTTTACAACTGCATGCGCCAAAAAAACCTGCAACTTTCAACGTGTAACCTTCGTTCCGTGCTGCCTCACAAAAAAATTGAATTGTCTTTGCAAAAAATCGTCCGCGACCTTTTGCCGGACGCCGATGCTTCCATCGTTTTAGTCCGCCCCTGCGATCCAAAATTTGGCGATTACCAAAGCAACGCGCTCATGGCGCTCGCCAAAACGCGCAAAATAAATCCGCGCCAACTCGCCGAAAATGTTCTGGCGAAGCTCGATGTTTCGGAGATTTGCGAAAAAGTGGAAATCGCCGGCGCGGGCTTTCTGAATTTTCGGCTGAAAAAATCCGCGCTCGAAAACGTTTTGCAAGCCGCCGCGCGCGGCGAACATTTATTTTTTGCAAAAACCACCGCGCCAAAAACTGCCGTCATTGATTTCAGTTCGCCCAACGTCGCCAAGCCGATGCACGTCGGCCACATCCGCTCGACCATTCTTGGCGATTGCCTCGCGCGCACGTTGCGGCTGCTCGGCCATCGCGTCCTCACCGACAATCACCTCGGCGATTGGGGCACGCAATTTGGAAAATTGCTCGTTGGCTGGAAAAAATTTCTGAACGCCGGCGCCCTCAAAGCCGATCCGATTTCCGAAATGGAACGGCTTTACAAACTTGTCAATGCCGCGAGCGAAACGGACGAAAAAGTTTTGGAAGCAGCGCGGCTCGAACTCGTCAAACTTCAAAGCGGCGACGAAGAAAACCTGAAAACCTGGCGCGAGATGATTGCGCTCTCGCAAAAGCAATTCGACGAAATTTATGCGCGGCTCGGTGTGAAATTCGACGTGACGCTCGGCGAAAGTTTTTACAACGACAACCTCGCACCGCTCGTAAATGAATTGTTGGAGATAAAAATTGCGCGCGAAAGCGAAGGCGCCATCGCCATTTTCTGCGAGGACAATCCGCAATTGAAAGATCATCCCGCGCTCATCCGCAAAAGCGACGGCGGTTTTAATTATGCGACGACCGATTTGGCGACGCTGGCTTATCGTCTGGAAAAATTTCAGCCGGACGAAATCATTTACGTCACGGACGGACGACAGCAATTGCATTTCCAACAAATTTTCGCCGCCTTCCACAAATGGCATAGCGAATCAAAAACAAAACTCGCGCACGTTTGGTTCGGTTCCATCCTCGGCGACGACGGCAAGCCGTTCAAAACGCGCAGCGGCGAGACGGTGAAACTTTCTGATTTGCTCGACGAAGCAGAAGAGCGCGCGTTCAAAATCGTTTCTGAAAAAAATCCCGATTTGCCGGAAACGCAGCGCAAAGAAATCGCGCGCGTCGTCGGCATCGGCGCAGTAAAATACGCCGACCTTTTGCCGAACCGGCAGAGTGATTATATTTTCAGTTGGGACAAAATGCTCGCGCTCAATGGCAATACGGCGCCGTATTTGCAGTATGCCTATGCGCGCATCAAAAGCATTTTCAGAAAGGCGGAAGGACAAACGCAGAGGGCAGAAATTATTTTGACGGCGCCAGAGGAACTCGCGCTGGCAAAACATCTCTTGAATTTTGGAATTACACTGGAAGCCGTGGCGGAAGAATTTCGTCCGAATTTTTTGTGCAATTATCTGTTTGAACTGGCGGGAAAATTCACGGCGTTTTATGAAAATTGTCCGGTGCTCAAGGCCGACGATGCCGCGACGCGTGATTCACGGCTGGCGCTGTGCGATTTGACCGCGCGCGTTTTGAAACAAGGTCTCAATACGCTGGGAATTGAAATTGTCGAGCAGATGTGAGCGTTGCCCGTTGCGTTTTTACTTCTTCAAAAACGCGCTGAACAAATCTATCGGCAGCGGCAGGAACGTCGTCGTGTTGTGTTCGCTCGCCATTGCGCGCGTCAGCGGATTGCTTCCGCCAATTCAATTTCTTTTTTGAGCAGCCGGTTGACGAGTTTGCCGACATCTTCGCCGCGCTTGTCCGCGACTTTGTCGAGCCACGCCTGAATTTTTGGCTCAAGATAAACGGGCAGGTTCAGTTTCGCGTTCGGACGATAGAACCGTCCGCGCTCGGCCTTTGAAAAATCATATTCTTTTTTCATAATTTTCGGTTCCGGTATTGCGCGGCTTCTTTTTTGCCGGCTTTGCGCGCGGAAATAATCCGGCAACTTGCCGCGCCGGATCCCGTCTCGCGCCATGTGTGGCAAACTACCAGCAATTGACCGCGATTATCCAGCCCCAAAGTAATCCAGCGGTCTTCGTCCGCGCTGTGCTTTTGATCGAACAAAGACATCGCCGCAGAGTCGCGGAAAACTGTCGCGGCGGTTTCAAAACTGACGTCGTGCTTGTGAATGTTCGCCACCGCCTTCCGAACATCCCATTCAAAATTATATTGAAAATCGGCCATGAACGGCGAATCAGTTTAGCACAATTTCTACTTCTTCAAAAACGCGCTGAACAAATCTATCGGCAGCGGCAGGAACGTGGTCGTGTTGTGTTCGCTCGCCATTTCGCGCATCGTTTGAAGGTAACGCAGTTGCAACGCAATCGGTTCTTTGCTGATCAACGCGGCGGCTTGCACCATTTTTTCGGCGGCTTCAAATTCACCTTGCGCGTTCACGACTTTTGCGCGGCGTTCGCGTTCGGCCTCGGCTTGTTTGGCCATTGCGCGTTTCATGCTGTCGGGCAATGACACGTCTTTGATTTCCACGGACGTGACTTTGATGCCCCACGGCTCGGTTTGGTTATCAATAATTTCCTGTAATTTCTGATTGATGACGTCGCGTTGGGCCAGCAAATCGTCCAACGCGGATTGTCCGAGCACGCTGCGCAAAGTCGTCTGCGCAATGAGCGACGTGGCTTTCCAAAAATTTTCCACTTTGACGACCGCGGCGTTGGGATCCACGACGCGGAAATAAATCACGGCGTCCACTGTCGCCGGCACGTTGTCCTTGGTCATGATTTCTTGTTTGGGAACGTCAATGGTCACGACGCGCAAATCCATTTTCACCATTTTATCCACGAGCGGAATCAGGAAAATAACGCCCGGACCTTTTGCGCCTTGCAGTTTGCCGAGCCGGAAAATCACGCCGCGCTCGTATTCGCGCAACACTTTGATGGCCGCGGTTAAAATAAAAAGCGCGACGAGAATGAGCGGAATGATGATCGCCAGTCCGTTGCCGAGAAGGTGTTGCAATGATTGTTGGTCCATAGTTTTAGTTTTATTGTTGAATTGTTACATCGTTGCATCGTTGTTCCGTTTCAACGATTCACGATGTAACCATTCAACGGTTTAATTTTTTGGTTTCACTTTCAAAGTCAGTCCGCTGATGCCGACCACTTCCACCGGTTGGCCGGTTTCAATTGGCGTTTCGCTGACGGCATTCCAAAGTTCGCCTTCGATAAAAATTTTTCCGCCGCTTGCGTCAATCCGCGAAAGCGCGTTCACGGTTTTGCCGATCATCGTTTCCACGCCCGCTCTTTTCGGCAGCCGTTGCGCGCGAATGCCTTTGCTGACAAAAAAAATAAAAAACGCCGCAGTCACGATTGTTGCCGAGACAATCCACATCATCGGCAATTGATAAACTTTTGGCGCATGATTGAACAGCATCAACGCGCCGAGAAAAAATGCGATGATGCCGCCGCCGGTCAACACGCCATGCGTCGGGGAAAAAATATCAACGACGAACAGCGCGAGCGCCAAAAGAATCAGCGCGAGTCCGGCGATGTTGAGCGGCAAAGTTGCCGACATATACAGCAGCAAAATCAACGCGAGTGCGCCCGCGATGCCGGGAAAAATCGCGCCCGGATGACTCATCTCGGCGATGATGCCGTAAATTGCGACGAGCAGGAGCAACATCATCACTTGCGGCTGCCAGAACAATTGAAAGAATTTTTCGCCCGCGCTCATCGGAATTTCCACGACGCTTGCGCCGGCGGTTTTCAAAATTTTGTCGCCGATTTTTTTGCCGTTCAATTTTTGCAGCAAATCGGGAACGTTCGTGGCGATCAAATCAATCACTTTCAATTTCAACGCTTCCTCGGACGTGATGGCTTTGCTGTCGGTGACGGAGGATTTGGCCCATTCGACATTGCGATGCCGTTTCTCGGCGATGGTCTGCATGACCTTCGTGTAGGCGTTCCCGATTTTTTGCATCATGATGCTGTTGGTGGTTTCGCTCTCGTTGCCCATGCTCACCGGATGCGCCGCGCCGATCGTCGTGTGCGGCGCCATCGCCGCGACGTCCGCCGCGAGCGTGATGTAGACGCCCGCGCTGCCAGCCATCGCGCCTTCCGGCGAAACATAAACAACGACGGGAATTTTCGCGGCGTAAAATTCCTGCACAATGTTATCCATGGAAGTGGCCAGGCCGCCCGGAGTGTTCAGTTGAATGATGAGGCACTCGTCGTTTTGACTGGCGGCGAGGTCGAGCGCGCGGGAGATGTAATTGGCCGTGGCCGGGCCGATGGCGCCGTTGATCTTGATCAGCCCGACTTGCGCGGCGTGAGTCGCCGCGACGCCGAAAACCAGTCCGGCAATTGCGATGGAAATCCAGCGCTTCATAAAAATCCCGATTTAACTGCAAAGTAACAGGAAGCGCCTGCGCCAACAATTTAATTTTGAAATGCGCCCACCGACATGTTAATCAATGATTTGATGAGCGAAGAAATGAAACCCGACGAAAAGAAATTTTGGTTTCCCGCCAAAAAATATGGCTATGGTTGGGGTCCGCCCAATTGTTGGCAGGGCTGGGTTGTGCTTCTCGCATATATTGCATTGCTCGCTGGTGGATCGTTTGTTGTGCGACCAGACAAGCATCTCGCACTTTTTATCGGGTATGTCACAATCCTCTCAATTATTCTGACCATCGTCTGTTGGCTCAAAGGAGAAAAGGCCGGCTGGCGCTGGGGCGGAAAATAATTTGTCGCGCGAAGGACGCGAAGGTTGAGAAGGAATAAAAATTTTCGCCTTCATTTTTCTTCGCGTTCTTCGCGCGACATTTCACCATGCCAATTCCGCGTTGCGGCAAACGGCAATTTGGCTTACAATTTTACGTCTGAAAATGAAGCCGCTGGATTTCAGCCATGAATTGAACCGCCTGATGGACCCGTATTGGCGCAAGGCGCGCATCGCCGCGCGCCTGCTCATCAAGCGCGAACTCGGCAAGCCGTGGTCGCCGCGCGACCGGCGGCTGGCGGAGCGGTTTGTCGAAGATCGGGGCGTCACCAACCGGCTGGTGCAACAGGCAGTGAATTGGCACAAAGCTCCATACTCATATCATGACAAGCTGGTGGATTCAAAAAATTGAACTGGATACTCCGGCGGGCGAAACCTTGCGCAAGCTGGCGGAAATTTTGCCGAAAACCCGGCCGCTGCAAATCACACTGTTTGGCTCGGCTCCGCTGCAATTGAGCATTGATCCAACTTTGTTGAGCGGCGACGTGGATATTTTCAGCGACGAAGAATTTCTCGCGGACGCGGTGGAACGCGCGGGCTTGAGCGAGAAACAACACAAACCCGGTTTTCAAGTTTGTTCGGAACTGAATTTTCGCACCAGCCCGCGTTGGAAAGATCGTGTCCGTTCAATTCAAATTGGAAACGTCACATTCATCATTCCTCATCCGTATGACATTCTTATCGCGAAATTAAATCGTCTCGAAGAAAAAGATTTGCTCGCCTTCCGCACCGTGCTTTCAAAGACCGGCCATCCGACCGAGGCGGAACTCATCAAGGAACTGCAACTGGCCGTGGATTTGTTTCGACCGTCGTTTGACGAGGAACAGGGGCACGACATGGCGAACAATTGCCGCCGCCTGTGGCCGCTGATTTACGGGCGCGAGATTGACCCGCGCGCGGAAATCATCGCGCCCGCGCTGAAAATCCGCCGCGAAGGTTACGGTGAGCCGGTGCGTGATTACAAACAGGAACTGCGCGACGCGCTGAAGGAATAATTGGTCGCGCGAAGGACGCGAAGCGGGCGAAGGAAATTTGCAGCCGATAGATGTGGGTGATTATTTGCGTAATTTTCGAGAACCATCTATCAAAATCCATATCGAAATTGATGCAATCATCAAATTGCCGACAGCAGAAATAGTCACTGACTGAAAATATCTGTCGGGATCATCGTTCTTTGAAACAATTGAATGTGTCTTGAGCTTTGAAAAATTGTAACTCTCACCGCTTTGGATATTGTCAGCCACAATGCGAAATAGAGCGCAAGCTGTAACAAGCAAAACAATCCCAACCACAATCTCAAAAATTGGAATAAATCGTTTCACGGCTTCAATTTTATTTCTGCAAAAAAAATTGTCGAACTTTCTCTGCTCCGAAGGAGCATTGGAAATTAGCCAGCCACAAAGTGGCTGGAAAATCCGCCAACAAAAATTCGTCCCGCAAGGGACGATGGAAAACATCCGCCCGATTCCGCCATGCCTTCCGGCACGGAATCAATTTGTTCGTTCCAACTAGCCACTTCGTAGCTGGCTAATTTCCCACGTCGCTCCGCGACGAATTTCAGACACGAATTTCACAAATTAACACGAATTCAATTTGTGAGAATTCGCGCAATTCGTGTCAAAAAACTCCGCTCGTTTTCACCGCGTAAAATTCTCCGCCATCGCCACGGCTTTGCGCATGGCTTTAGGCCAGTTCGACTTTAAGCTTGCGACCCAACGCCAGTGCGGCGCGTTCCAAAAGTTGGAAGGTCGCCGGAGTTTCATTTTCGGCAAAGAGAAGGTCGAGCGTCGTGCGGCTGGTTTTCATGCGGCGGCGTTTCATCTCTTGTTCAATTTGCCAGGTCACGACACGGCGATGCGCGCCAGCCTCGCATTCCGCGAGCAGACCGTCTTGTTGCAGAAAGTCGTCGAAGTTTGAACTAATGTGCGCCTCTTTCATAGAGTCATTATTGCATACGCAGGCGCGTTTTCGCCAGCGTCAAATCGTCCGCCGGAGTTTTTTGCGATTTCTTGATGAAGCCCTCCAAAAGAATCATCCGTTGCGATTAGGCAGCCTTTGACAACGAACCTTTCACCGGCTCCGCCAATTTGATTTGCTGGGCATTGATGATTTTGAACTGCCCCTGCTTGTCGTATAAAACCACGGTCTGACGGTCGGGGCTGACCATCAAATAATCCGTGTGCGTGACAATAAAAGATTGCTGGTTGCCAAGCACAATTTTTACCGGACGAAAAGGTTCGGAATGCATCAGTTCTTTAATCTCATCAGCAATCATATAGAACAGAAAATTAGCCTCCTTTTTGAAAAATGCAAACTCTTTGAAATGGAATCCGGCTCATTTTCTTCGCGGCCTTCGCGCGATATTTTTCAAGGCGAGGACGCTCGCCCCGCCAATTATTTCACCGCGAAAAATTCTCCGCCATCGCCACGGCCTTCCGCATGGCCTTGGATTTGTTCACCGTTTCCTGGAATTCATTTTCCGGCACGGAATCGTTCACCCAGCCGCCGCCGGCCTGCACGTAGGCTTTGCCGTCCTTGAGCAGCGCGGTGCGGATGGTGATGCAGGTGTCGAGATTGCCGTTGAAGGAAAAATAGCCGACGCAGCCCGCATACGGCCCGCGCACGGTCTGTTCGAGTTCGGAGATGATCTGCATCGCGCGGATTTTCGGCGCACCGCTGACCGTGCCGGCCGGAAACGTCGCGCGCATCAGGTCGTAAAGCGTCTTGCCGGCGGATAATTTTCCCTCGACCTGCGACACGATGTGCATGACGTGGCTGTATCGCTCCACGATCATCAAATCTTTTACCTGCACCGAACCGAAATCGCACACGCGCCCGATGTCGTTGCGCGCGAGGTCCACGAGCATGACGTGTTCAGCGCGTTCCTTCGGGTCGGCGAGCAATTCTTTTTCGAGCGCGGAATCTTCGTCGGAATTTTTTCCACGCGGACGCGTTCCGGCGATGGGGCGGATCTCAACCTTGCCTTCCTCGCAGCGCACATGGACTTCCGGCGACGCGCCGACGAGCGAAAATCCGTCCAGTTCCAGCAAAAACATATACGGCGACGGATTGATGGAACGCACCGCGCGGTAAACGTCCATCGGCGACGACGTGACCGGCGCGGAAAACCGTTGCGAGCCGACGACCTGGATGATGTCGCCCGCCGTGATGAGCTTTTTGGCGGCGAGGACGTTCGCGCAAAATTTTTCCCGCGTGACATTCGACGCGAACGCGACCTCGGGAACTTCATTCGGCACGCTGACGGGAATGTGTTCGCTCGGCTGTTCGAGCAGCGACACGAGCCGTTCGATCTCGCTCGTCGCATTTTCGTAGGCCTCGGCTGGATTTTCCGCTTCGTCCAAAAACGCGTTGACCAGAACGGTGATGGTCTGCGCGACGCGGTCAAAAATCAAAAGCTGGTCGGCGATAAGAAAAACCATCACGGGCGTTTTCAATTCGTCCTGCGGCGGACGCGGCACGACCGGCTCGACGTCGTGGATGAATTCGTAACCGATGAAACCGACCGCGCCGCCGGTGAAGCGCGGCAGGCCCGGCAGCGACACCGCGCGATATTTTTTCATCACGCGCTCGACGACGACGAGGCCGTCGGCAACTTGGTTGGGCGCGTCACTCCGTGCGCGCCGTGCGTCTTCCACGTTCGCGGCGGGCAGAGGACTGCCCGCCCTACCAATCAAAAAACTCTCGACGACTTTTCCGTTCTCCAAAACCTCGACGCGATTTTCCGTCTGCCGGATGACGGCGCGCGGATTGCAGCCGACGAACGAGTAACGCCCCAGATGCTCGCCGCCCTCGACCGACTCGAACAAAAACGATTCGCCCGCGCTGCGGATTTTGCGATAGGCCGAGAGCGGTGTTTCAATGTCGGCGAGCAGGCGGCGCGTGACGGGAATCACGTTGCCCTGCGCGGCCAGCTTCAAAAATTCATCAGGCGTCGGCGAATACATAGAGAATGAAGAATGAAGAATTCCGAATGAAGAAACAAACAATTTGAACGCGGCGGCTTTCGGCAGAAAGCCGGATTTTTAATTTGCGGCACTCTGCCGGGGCGCCGCTACGCACGAAATTGGATTCAATGTAAATTGCACTTGCGCTGAACTTTCTATTGGATTATTGTCTGACAAACTATGGCAGACATTAGAACAATTTCGGCGAGAAGCCTCCGGCGCGAGCCGGTGGAAGAACGGTTGAGTCCGGGCGAAGCGGTGCGTTTTTCCAAGCGTGGCGGCAAAAAATTTGAACTGCGGCGCGTGGACACCGCCCGGCGTGACTTCAATGCCGCGATTGATGCGATCTTGAAAGAGATTCCCAACGAAGGGAAACCGGTGAAAACTGATTTCGCAAAAATTCTTTTGGAAGAACGGGAATGATTGTCTATTGCGACACCAGTTTTTTGTTCAGCCGTTTTCATTACGGCGATGTAAATCACGCCGCCGCGCTGCGGCTGACAAAGAAATTTGACGGCGGCGATTTTGCGATTTGCGAAGTTCACCAATTGGAATTTCCGGCGGCGGTGCGCGCGGCGGTTCATCGCCAGAAAGACGCTCTGCCGGAGCATGTCGCCCGTCGCGTCATCAACGCGCTTGACCGCGCCGTCAACAGCCGGATTTTTTTGAAGCGGCCCGTGGACATGGTGGAAACCGTGGCGATGGCTCGTTCGCTGGGCGAGACGCACGGCTGGCGCGAACGGCACACGGCGTTTGACTTGTGGCATCTGGCCGCCGCGTGGTCATTTTCCGCCGCCGCATTTCTCACCTTCGACAAGCGGCAGGCCCGGATTGCCAAGTCGCTCGGCCTGGCTGGTTAAATTTCAAGAAATGCAGCGCGTGACGGGAATCACGTTGCCCTGCGCGGCCAGCTTCAAAAATTCATCAGGCGTCGGCGAATACATGAAACCATTTTTAGCCGAAGCGCGGAAAAAACAAAAGCAGGAAGCGTCAGATCAATTTTTGGAAGATTTGCCCGGCGGCAATCGGCGTTCAATTCGCAGAAGAGCGTTCTCCAATTGCAAAACCAATTTTTCGCGCTCCAGCTTTTCGCGGTCATTGATGCGCTGAACTTCGGAAGAAAGCTTTTCAAAGTTATTCGCCAATTCGTGCAATTCTTGACGAAGGTGCTCAATGGCCTCCTTGTTTTCTCGCGTATCGCGAGCCAGAAAAAGCAAAGTGCCAAAAAATTCAATTATCTGCTTGAACATGGCGCAGAATTTCCCGGATGCGATCCAATGTTTTGCGAGTGGAAATTTGCAGCCGTCGAATTTCCACGTCGCTGACTTTGTTGGCGCGGTGAAGCGCGGTCATTTCCCGCGTGGTCGCGCGGAGAAACGCGCTGAACTTTGTTTCGTCCGTTCCGTTTTCCGAAATCGTGGCAGCTTTCAATTTCATGTTTGAATTTTAATCGGGATTTGATTTAACACAACCATGTTTTGTGTTTTGGCGCACTCGATGGCGAATACATGAAATCATTTTTAGCCGAAGCGCGGAGAAAACAAAAGCAGGAAGCCGCAGTTTGCGGTGAAATATCATGCGAGAAATTTCAATGCTCTTTCTACAGCCAGCGGGCGCTGCTTGTTTTTCGCGCCAAAGGAGCATTTGAAAATAGCCCGCAGTTTCAACTGCGGGTATGCGCGTCCAAAACAAATCCGTCCCAACGGGACGGTTGAAATTTATTTCCACAAATATCGTTCGTCGTATTCAACACCGTGTTTCTTCAACAACATCAAAAATTCCTCCTGAAATGTCAGCTTGCGGTGATGCTCTGGCTGCCCGCGAATGTAGGCGATTGTTTTGTCCAGTTGCGAAACGCTCACGCTGAATGCGCCGTATTCTTCCTGCCATGAAAACAATCTTTGATTGGGAAATGTTTCATGAACCCATTTTGACGAACCGCCTTTGATCAGTTGCATGGCTTTTGAAATCGGGATCGTCGCGGGCAGCGAAAGCAGCAAATGAACGTGGTCAGCCACGCCGCCAATTTCCACGGCCTTCATTTTATTCTGGCGCGCGATGCCGCCGAGAAACGGCCAAAGGCGTTCGCGAAGTTCCGGCGTGATGAGCGGACGCCGTTCTTTGGTGCTGAACACGCAATGAAAATAGGAACTGACGTAGGACACGAAATTAATTCAGCCGTGCCGCTGTCAATTTGGCAATGTGAATTTTCGCGAACCGCCGAAATTAAGGAACATTGCGCGGAGAATTGTGAAAATTTGAGAGTCGCGATTGCCGTGCGCCGGAGGCGCATCTGAAAATAGCCCGCCGTTTTAACGGCGGGTATGCGGGCAAAATTGAATTCGTCCCAACGGGACGGTTGAATTGCGCGCGAATTGTTTTGAAATTTTCAGCCGCCCCTGCGGGGCTTGTCAATTTGCAATTCGAATCCCGCAGTTGAAACTGCGGGCTATTTTCAATTGTCCCTGCGGGACGGGGAATGTTGCGCCGGGCGATGCGAATACATGAAATATTTTTAGCCGAAGCGCGGAGAAAACAAAAGCAGGAAGCCGTCAATTATTTTTCAGGAATCCATTTTTTCCCGCATCGCAAACAAATCCACGCTGCTTGCCATCGCTTGAGAAGTTGCGGATGTATTTCCGAATTATATTTCATGTCTTTAGCGGTGATGAAATAGATTAAAACTCCGAAGCCAATAACTGCAACGAGCCCTATAAAAAAATTCAAAAGCCAACTCAATCCGGCAAGAATTAAAATTCCAATTACAAAAGCACAAAAATAAATTGTTCCAATAGGTTTCTGTGCTGGCGGTCTGGCAGCAATCGACAATCCTGTTTGTGATGTTCCTCCATAACTTCCAAGACCAACGTCTCCTTGCAAATCAAATCCAACTACTGTTCCTCGCTTGTTGGAAATGCCTGCTCTAAAAGTCATTTCCAAACGCTGCGTTTGCGAAGAATTACAAGCTGGACAATCAGTTCCACCGACAGTTGCTAACGAATCCATTATTTGTAATCGCATTTGCGCTGGATTTATTCTTGCGGACGACGAAGCGAGTTTAGTTTTTTCGCCGCAAGCCGGACAATCCACGACAGCATTCATTTGCCAATCTTCGTATTCGATGTTGGTTCCACAATTTTGGCAAGGATTCTTGAATAGCATAAGTTGCTTTTCCTTCCGAGTTTTAGAATAAATTTATTTTACTCACGCGACAGCTTTCACTTTTTCTTTTTATAAATTTCCTCCGGCGTTTGCAATTGCGGCTCGGTGATTTTGAAACCGCCGTTTTCGACCGAGCGGAAAAAGCAGGAGCGATAACCTTCGTGGCACGCCGCACCAATTTGTTCGACCTGGATGAGCAGCACGTCGCCGTCGCAATCAAACGCGATGTCCTTGACGGTCTGCGTGTGGCCGCTTTCCTCGCCCTTCATCCAGAATTTCTGGCGCGAGCGGCTCCAGAAATGCGTCTTGCCGGTGGCGACGGTTTTTTCCAGCGACGCGCGGTTCATCCACGCGAACATCAGCACGCGCTTCGTTTTGTATTCCTGAATGATCGCGGGAATCAAACCTTGCGCGTCAAATTTCAATTGGTCGTAAAAATTCATGTTTGAAATTTAACCGCCAAGACGCCAGGACACAAAGTTGAAATTATGGCGCATTGGTTGGCGGCGTTTCCAGAGTGGACGCTTTTGGAGGAGTTGGCGGAACGTTGGTCAAAACAGCGGCGCGGTTGGTGGGAACGCCCGGCGGATTGGTGAGCGCGGGAAGATTGTTGGTGGAAGCGGGCAGCGCATTCGTCGGCGCAATATTACTTGTCGAAATTAATTTTATCAAAACATCGGCGACCGGCGGATTTGCGGGAGTGGAAATTGAATTGATTTTTGGAACCAAAACATTGGTCGAAATTTCCGGGGCGTTGGCCGAAGGATTTTCGGCGGCGGCATTGGTGGCGGCCATTTCATGCTGAATCAGACTGCGCTGGAGCCGTTTTTTCAAGTCGTTATACATGGAATTGGTGACGGCATTCAATTGCGCGCGCGCCCCGGTGAAAAGTCCGGCGGCGATTTTTATTCGGGCGAGATGGATGAAAACGCCTTCGCGCTCGACATCGTTGTGCGCGGTGTTCAGCGCATTGGTCCAGGCGATGAGCGCGTCGTTGGTGCGCAGCGGCTTGATGCCGTAGTAACTTTGCGCGTAATCGGTCGCGAGCGGAAAATCATCGGGATCAAGCTGGACGGCTTTGCGATAAAGCGCGAGCGATTTGTCAAAAACCTGCTGCTCGTTGAGGCCGTAAAATTCACGGGCGTCCTTGCGATAAAGATAAACCGTCGTGCCGAGGTTTTGATAATAAACCGGCTCGCCCGGATTTAAGGCAATGGCTTTGGCGTAATAAATGAAGGCGTTGGTGATCGGGCCGTTTTCGCCGTAATAATTGGCGAGGTTGTTCCAGACGGCGGGATTTTTTGGATCAAGCCGGCGGGATTTTTCGTATTGCGCCGCCGCGCCGTCCTCATCGCCGATGTCGTTGAGAAAACTGCCATAGGCGAGATAGCCGTGCGCATTATCTGGATAACGCCGCAGAAAATTTTCGTAATTTTTGCGGACGGAATCGAAGCGGGCGAGAATGCGACGGTTCAATTCCGCGTTGACTTCGCCCGCGCCTTGCGCCGCAAACGCATTGTTGTCGCGAATCCATTTATCCACTTCGGCCTGCGCCGCGTCATCGTCGGCCATCAATTTTTGCAATTCCTTTTCCGCCGGATCGTTCGGATTTGGAAGAGAAACGGAAATGCCGGTCTGCTGTTGCATTAAATTGCTGACGGCTTGCGGCGGGTTGGTGGCCAGCGCCGCGCTCAAAAGGCCGATGGTCAGGGCGTTCACGCGAATAAATTATCACGTTTGCCCGATGAGTCGAAATCAAACTTCCTTCACAATGCCCCAATAACGTCCAGGCGATTTATTTATTTCGGCTTCAACTGCGGAAACAAAATCACGTCGCGGATGCTTTCCTGGGCATTGATGCAGATCATTTTAACAATGCCTTGAAACCCGTCTGCTCAAAATGCTGGTCGCCCGTCAACGCCTCGTGGATTCCTTCGTCTTCCATCATGGTCAGGCTCGGCATCGTCCAGCAACGCCAGATAGAAAAAAGTGTCGGCAAAAACGGCATTCACGATTTTTTCGGTTCGCCGCTGACGTAATGGCCGTGATTGAGCGCGTAATCTTTCGGCCAGTGCGGGCGCGACTTGGCCGTTTTCAAAACGGCTTGAATGAACGGATCATCTTCCGGCGGCAAATCACACGTCTCGACGCTGACTTCCGTTCCTTCCGGCAATTTGACTTCCGGCGGCAGCACCACAACGCCATTTTGAATTTTTCCCGTGAAACTCATGCCGGAAAACATAGCACTTTTTAGATGAAACTCTCAACAATTTTTCTGACCCTGATGTCACTTCGGCTTCAACTGCGGGAACAAAATCACGTCGCGAATACTTTCTTGTCCGAGGAGCATCATGCACAGGCGGTCAATGCCCATGCCCATGCCGCCGGCGGGCGGCATTCCGTGTTCGAGCGCGACGAGAAAATCCTCGTCCAGCTTTTGCTGTTCGCCGCCGGCCTGATGTTCCAGACGTTCGCGTTGTTCAATCGGGTCGTTTTGTTCCGTATAACCCGGAGAAATTTCCTGGCCGTTGATGCAGCACTCGAAAACCTCGACGGTCGTCGGGTCGTCGGGCGAAAGTTTGGCGAGCGGCACGAGTTCCTTGGGCAGATGCGTGACGAACGTGGGCTGAATCAGCGTCGGCTCGACTAATTCTTCAAAAATAGCCTGTGATACTTCAAAATCTTCTACACCATGACGAAGATATTCTTCACGCCTACTCATTTCCTTCTTCAATTCTTCCATTGCCTTCCAATTTTCTGTTACACGCGCAATCTGCAATTCAAACTCAATTCTGGGCGAGTTCCATTCCAATTTTCTGCGCGGTCGGCCAGCCACATTAATTCCTAAAAATTGTTCAGCAGCGAATAATTTTTCCCACGTTGTCATTTCAAACCAATGAGGCATCTTTGTCGCCTCTTTTATTTTGTCTTTATAACGCACTTTTTCCCAATGGTTCAAATTGATATTTTCATGCGATAAAGAATGTAACCGATGAAGTGCTGGTTCAATTGCCTGAGAAAATAATCCTATCATATTTCGCAATTCAAAATTATTCCCAGAAACATTTATAGCATCAGTGAAGAAAGTTCTTTTGAATTGTTCCAAAGCATCGCCAGCCTGTTTTGCCGCGAGACCAGAAGGTTTTGTTGAAATTTTTTCCGAACATATTTGAAGCTCGTTGACCAGATCGTCAATTTGCTTCAGCCATTTTTGTTTCAAATCAGATAAATTTTGAGTTTCAAATTTTGCTTCAGCGCTCATTTTCCGCGTGTGAACCAATTGTTCAATGGCTGAATGAATTTGAAATTGAATGTCTGTGGGACGTTCAAAAGGCAATCGAAGCGTCCCCAAAACTTTTTGCGCGACGTGTTTCACCATTTCTTCGACGAGTTTCATCATCGTCTCGTAATCGCCGAACGCCTGATACGCTTCGAGCATCGTGAATTCGGGATTGTGTTTGCGCGAGAGGCCTTCGTTGCGGAAGTTGCGGCCGATCTCGAACACTTTGTCCACGCCGCCGACGAGCAGGCGCTTGAGATAGAGTTCCAGCGCGATGCGCAGATAAAAATCGCAGCCGAGCGCGTTGTGATGGGTCTTGAAGGGTTGCGCCGCCGCGCCGCCGGGAATCGCCTGCATCATCGGCGTCTCGACTTCCACAAAGCCGCGCGCGTGCAGAAAATTCCGGATCTCGCGGATGATTTCGCTGCGCTTGAGGAAAATATCCTTCACGTCGGGATTCGCCATCAAATCGAGGTAGCGTTGGCGGTAGCGAATCTCGGTGTCCTCGAGTCCGTGCCATTTCGCGGGCGGCGGACGCAGGGCTTTCGCTAAAATTACAAAAGGTGGAACAGAAAATAACGAAGGCAACGAAGATTCTTTGTTTTCTTCGTTCGTTTCTGTTTTTTGAATTGAAGCGGCTGTGCCACCAAGTTTAATGGAAATTTCTCCAGTTTTGGTCGTGAACAAGGTTCCGCGCACGCCGACAAAATCGCCCAGATCCAAATGCGTAAAAATATTCCACAGTTCGTCGCCCAAAATATTTTTCTGGGCATAAACCTGGATGCGCCCGCTTTGGTCGCGCACGTCAATGAACATGGATTTGCCCATTTCGCGGTGCGCGGTGATACGCCCGGCAACGGAAACTTCGCGGCCTTCAACGTAATTTTTTCGGGCGTCGGCACAGGATTCGGTCGGCGTGAATTTGTTTTTGAACGGGAAAATGTTTTTCGCCTCGAGCGCTTTTAATTTTGCCCGCCGTTGTTCGATCAATGAATTGGTGTCGTCCATTCGAGTTTGCGGAGTAAATCAGAGGCAGCGCAATTTTGCACGCGCAAACCAAACGGTTGTAGGAGACGACGTAAGGAGTCTCATTTTGAACTAATGAAATTTGAGTCTCGTCACCTCGACTCCTACCCCGCCAATCGAAACTTGCCTTGATTTTTTTTGCGCCTAAATTTGCGGCAGCCGAAAGCGCAAAAAAATTTCATGATCCGTTCATTTGCATTCACGACGCAGGGCAAGTTGCATTCGCAGGACATCGAATTGTTCCTGATGCCGACGCTGCTGGCGGACACGAATCTGTTCCTGTGGGTTGACCTGGAAAAACCGATGCCGGAGGAATGGAAGGAAGTGCTGGAGCAAATTTTTCATTTTCACCCGCTTTCGATTGAAGATTGCGTCCAGCCCAGTCCCTCGCCCAAGGTCGAGGAATATTTGCCAAAGGAAGGCGATTTGTTCACGCCGTATCTTTTCATGGTCATTCACGCGGTGGATTTTGATCGCAAGGACAATTGTTTTGCGACGAGCGAACTGGATTTTTTTCTCGGCAAAAATTTTCTGGTCACTTACCACGACAAGCCGTTGCGCAGCGTCTCGACGGTGGAAGAACGCGCGATCAACGGCACGATGGGCATCGCGCGCGCGCCCGACCGCGTGGCGCATTCGCTGCTGGACACGCTGGTGGATAATTACAAACCGGCGCTCGACGATTTGTCGCTGGAGATCGCGGAACTGGAAGAGGACGCGTTGCAGAAGCCAAGCAAGGAAACGTTGAACAAAATTTTGCAGGTCAAAAAAGAAGTATTGCAGCTCCGGCAAATCATCGGGCCGCAATGCGCGGTGTTGTCGCGGTTTGCGCAAGGTGAATTCAAGCTGGTGCGTCCGCAGCTCGTGCCGTATTTCCGCGACGTTTATGATTCGCTATTTCACATCGGCGAACTGGCGCACGGCTACACGGATTCGCTCACGGGGATTTTGCAGGTGTATCTCAACATGTCGTCCAACCAGACTGGCGAAGTCGTCAAGCTGCTCACGATGATCACGGTCATCACGACGCCGCTGATGATGATTGGAACGTGGTATGGCATGAATTTCAAAGACATGCCGGAACTGGATTGGAAACACGGTTACGTTGTCGCCGGAACGGTCATGATTTTGTCCACGCTGGCGACTTATTTGTATTTCAAAAAGAAAAAATGGTTTTGAATGACGGTGAGAAAAAGAACGTTAAAAAATTTGCCAGTCTTATTCCATCAAGACCAGTTTGCTTTCTGAGGCTTCCCATTCCGGTGTGAGCGTTTCAAGGCGATGCTGGACTTCCGAAAGTTCGCGATTGATTTGCTGCGCGCGACCGGATTTTTCGTAGGTTTCCGGTTTTTCCAGTTCGGCAGTAAGTTCAGTTTGCCGCGCTTCGAGTTCCTGGATTTCCTTTTCCAGCTTGTGAACCAGTTGCTGCTGCGCTTTTTTTTCGCCGGAACGCGCCTGACGCTGTTGTGCTTCGAGGCGTTTTTGTTCCTTGCGGTCAACTGAAGGACGATTCAAGGGCGCGGATTTTTGCGGCAACGCGACTCCGTTCGTTCCGCCGGAAGTCAGCGCCGCGCGCGCGGAAGTCGCTTTCGTTTTGTCCAAATAATATTGGTAGCCGCCGGGATAATGCGTGAGCTGGCCGGCGTTGACGTGGACGACGTGGCCGGACAACGCGCGGATGAAATAAACATCGTGGCTGATGAAGACGAGCGTGCCTTTGAATTGCTTCAACGCGCCGACGAGCGCGTCAATGCTGGCCATGTCGAGATGCGTCGTCGGCTCGTCCATGAGCAAAAGATTCGGTGGGTCGAGCAAAAGTTTCACGAGCGCGAGCCGGCTTTTTTCGCCGCCGCTCAAGACGCTGACTTTTTTGAAAACGTCGTCGCCGCGAAACAGAAAACTGCCGAGCAGCGTGCGGATGAATTGCTCCGTCACACGCTGCGTCGTGTCCATCGCCTCCTCGAACACCGTGCGTTCCGGGTTCAGCATCTCGACGCGATACTGCGAATAATAACCGGCCTTCGCGTTGTGGCCGAGCGTGCGCGTGCCGGATTGCGGCACCAAAACTCCGGCGAGAATTTTCAGCAACGTGGATTTTCCCGCGCCATTTGGGCCGACTAAAACAATTCGTTGATCACGTTCCGCCAGAAAATCCATGCCGCGATAAACTACGTTTTCACCGTAAGCCTGATGGATGTTTTCGAGCGTGATGACTTTCTGCCCGCTGCGCAGCGGCTGCGGAAAACTGAAACCGATTTTGCTCGTGTCGTTCACCGGCGCCTCGATTTTTTCCATGCGCTCGATCTGCTTGAGCTTGCTTTGCGCCTGCGACGCCTTGCTGGCCTTCGCGCGGAAACGGTCGGCGAACTCCTGCAACCGCCCGATTTCGCGCTGCTGATTTTTGTAGGCGGCGAGCAGTTGCTCCTCGGCGGCGACGCGTTGCACGAGAAAATCATCGTAGTTGCCGCGATAACGGTTGAGCTTGCTTTGCCGGATTTCCACGATGCCACTGACAATGTGATTCAGAAATTCGCGGTCGTGCGAGATGACCACGATTGCGCCGGGATAAACCGTCAAGTATTCCTGAAACCACAGCAACGCCTCAAGATCAAGATGGTTCGTCGGTTCGTCGAGCAAAAGCAAATCCGGTTCCTGCACGAGCAATCGCGCGAGATGTGCGCGCATGACCCAGCCGCCGCTCAATTCCCGCGCCGGACGGTCAAAATCTTTTTCGCGAAAGCCGAGGCCGGACAAAATCTGTTTCGCCTTCGCGTCGAGCTGATAACCGCCGAGTTCGTGAAAACGATTGTGCGCGTCGTCGTGGATTTCCTCGACGTGATCCGGCGCGATATGATGGTCAGAATCCCAGGAAAGGATGAGCCGGCGGAGCTTCACAAATTCCGGCGTGATCGCCGTGGCCAGTTCGAGGATCGTTTCATCGCCGACCGGCGCGCTTTCCTGCGGCAGATAACCGAGCACGACGTTGCGTTCCTTCATCACCTTGCCGGAGTCCGCCTCCTCGTCGCCGAGGATGATGGAAAAGAGCGTGGACTTCCCCGCGCCGTTCGGGCCGACCAGCCCGATGCGGTCCTCGCGGTTCAACTGCAAGGTCACGTCGGCGAACAACACCCGCCCGCCATACGCCTTGCTGATTTCAGAAAGCGTCAACATCGAAACGGCAGCTTAACCTAAATTCGCGGGCGAACACAAGGAGATGCGAGCTACTTCCAAACCCAATCGCCGTTTTTCACGTCGGCCAATGTTCCAGACGAACCGCCATCGTCTTTTTCATTCCAACCAACGGAGTAGAGCAGAAATTTTCCACCGTTCGTGCGGCTATAATGCAACGGCTGTCCACCGATGATGTCGTGCGGAATTCTTTCAATGAACTGCGGCGCAAGTGCGTCGAGCGTTTCGGGATATTCGCCGTGCGCGAGACGATAACGTTCCAGCGCGCAGGCGATTTGCACTTCATTGACTAACGTTTGATTGTGCGCGGTTGTTTGCCATGCTTTGAGAAAATGGGGGTCTGCATCCATCATGATTACCAAAAAATTATATGGAGAAGAATGTTTTAGAATATTTCTTATCTCAACCTGTGAGCTTTCCATTTGGTTCGGCAGAATTATTCCGCTTTCAAAATCAAAACCTTCACATTGTTTGTCATTCATCCTTATGGTCGTAACCATGTTCTGATAAACCCAACCATGCGGCACCCATTTCATCCAAGGAAATCTATAATGTTTCAAGTCCTGCCAGAGAGAAGGATCATTTGGATATTTTCTAAAAAAACTTTTTAGAATCCAACAGGTGTCAGCCGACTCGAAATCAAAACTCATGGCGAAAGTTGGAAGGAGTTCGATTTTCTTAAGTTGCTCTTTCAGCGCGAAGAGTTGAGGTTCTTGGCAGATGTGCGATTGCAGGCCTTCGGCAATAATGTCCACATAAAGTCCGATGACGGCGGCATTGATCATTGCCGAAACCAATGTCACAGGTTTATTCGAAGACGAGGATTGCATCAACCGGCACATATCATGCACGAGCGTCAGTTCATCCAATGCGTCTTCCGGCTGATTTAACAATAAATGGCAATGCGCCTGTTGAGCCAGCGTTTGCGCCACAGTTCGAATGGTGGATAAATCTAAATCTGGTTTCGTGAACGAGTCGTGATAATCACCATCCATTCGTGCATACGGACGTTTGAGCGCTTCGCGAATCAAATTAAAATCCGACTGGAATTGATCACTCCACGCCAAATAATCTTTGGCATCCGCTTCAGTTTTGATTTTGCTGTTCTCGCCAAACCAACCTGTCTTTTCGTTTTTCAATCGTTCGGTCAACTCATTCGTGAACGATGTATGATGCCAATCCGGTCTAACGAACCATTCTTGTATTTTTGGCGCAGCGAAAAAATTCTGGTCGTCTGGCACGGGTGGCGGAATAAGTTTGTCCCAATCCACTATTTCGCCTTTTGCTTCAAGTTCGCGTTTGCAATTTTCCCACGCGCGTTTGCCACGCCAATTTTCTTCGGAGTAGAAAATGGCAATCAGCAAAGCAAAACCGCTTAAGACGATTGTTACTCGCCACAATTTGGATTTCGACAGCAACGCCATTTCAGGTATTTTCCAAAATTATCACTGCCGCGTCAATTGCGCTTAGTTGTTGACACTATGGACCAACTGGACTAACGTCATCGCCATGAAGACTGTCAACGTCCATGAAGCGAAAACCAACTTTTCCAGCCTGCTCGCGCGGGTGGAAAAGGACAGCGCGTCCATCGTCATCTGCCGCAACGGCGCACCCGTCGCCGACCTTGTGCCGCACAAAAGGGTTAATCGCATCAAACCACATCCGGTGTTGAGTAAAATCAAGATCAATTACGATCCAACCGAGCCGCTTTCTGAAGATGAATGGCCAAAGGCGTCCCGATGATTCTAGACACATGTGCGTTGCTTTGGCTGGCAAGCGGAGGCGGCAAATTGAGCCGTAGAACTTTGGAGGAAATTCAAAAATCGCCGGCGGTTTATATTTCTGCCATCAGCGGTTTTGAAATCGCGCTCAAGGCGGCCGATGGAAAGTTGAAATTGCCAGTTCCAATTCAGGAATGGTTTAAGGAAATTATCGAGGGACACGGACTGACTCTGTTGCCGCTCGACTTGGAGCTTTGTATCGCCGCCGCTCATCTTCCAGACATCCACAAAGATCCGGCAGACCGTCTCATCATCGCCACCGCAAAGTTGAATGAATTGGATGTGGTGACTACGGATGCAAACTTTGAGAAATACGGCGTGACGGTGTTAAGCTGACTCACAGCATGTCCGCCGCGAGCACGCGGATGGTTTCTTCCAAGGTCGTCTGGCCGATGAGAGCGCGGTGCAGTCCGTTTTGCCAGAGCGTGTGCATCCCGTTTTTCACGGCGATTTCCTCGAGCGCGGACGTCGGCAGTTTTTTCAGCACGGCTTCGCGGAACGGTTCGCCCACAATCAATAATTCGCTCACGGGCAAACGTCCATTGTAGCCGGTGTGCAGGCATTGTTCGCAGCCCGCGCCTTTGCGGAATTGCGCGTGTTCCAGGTGCGTTTCCGGAACGACTTTCAACTGGCTCGGCTCCGGCTCGTAAGGCTGCGCGCAATTCGGGCAGACGCGTCGCATGAGTCGCAATCCCATCACGCCGAGGATGCTCGATGCGAGCATGAACGGCTCGATCTCCATGTTGATGAGCCGCGTGAACGCGCCCGCCGAAACGCCGGAATGAATGGTGCTGATGACCAAATGTCCCGTGAGTCCGGCTTGCACGGCGATGGCCGCAGTTTCGGAATCGCGGATTTCGCCGACCATGATGACTTCCGGATCCTGCCGCATGATGCTGCGGAGCGCGACGGCGTAGGTGAATTCCGCCGCCGGTTTGATTTGCGTCTGGCTGACCATCGGCAAATTGAATTCCACCGGGTCTTCCACCGTGCTGATGCTCACCGCCGCGCCGTCGCGCCGGATGATGTGGCAAAGCGCCGAATACATCGCGCTCGTCTTGCCGGAACCCGTCGGCCCGGTGAACAAAAGCAGGCCGCTCGTGCGCTTGAGGACGCGGTTCAATCCTTCGAGCGTCGCGTCCTCGAAACCAAGCGCGCCCAGGTCAAACCGCCGGTCGCGCGGGTCGAAAAGGCGGATGACAATTTTTTCTCCACGCGTCGTTGGGAAAATTGAAATCCGCAACTGGACATTTTCCAATTCCGGCCCGCCGATGGCCACGCCGTCCTGCGGCGTTCCGGCCTGGTAAGTGACGAGGTTGGCCATGACCTTGAAGCGCGCGGAAATTTTGTCCAGCAAATCGGGCGGCAGATGCGCGACCTCGGCCAGCACGCCGTTGACGCGCGCACGCACGGCGATGGAATTTTCCCACGGTTCGATGTGCAGGTCGCTCGCGCCGAGCCGGATGGCGTCCTGCACGAGGCAATTGACCAGCACGATGACCTCGACGCCCTGCGATGCCACCGATTCCGACTGGAGATAATTTGCGGTATAACTCATCGGCTTACGGCGAAACATTAACCCGCCAGCGCCGCCGGATACAATCTTGAATTGCGCGCCGGAAATTATGCTTTGATGATTGAATCTGACTTGGTGACGCGGCAGGTCAGCCGAAATTTTCCCGAAGCCGCCGGCACCAGAACCGGCATCGCCTCGGTTTTGATTTCGGCGGAAGTTTTCAGCAACGCTTCAAGCTGCGAAGTAACGCGGCTCAATTCTTTTTCCGTCGGGCCAACTCCGTCCGGCACGAAGCGCAAAACACAGTCGCCATTTTCATTCTGGCGCAATTCGTAATGCGCGATGCCGTCCGTTCCGGCAAAACATTGATCCACTTCCCAAGTCGTCACGCGCCGGCCGTCGCCCGCCGTGAGCGAGTCGCGGACGCGACCGTGAATCGTGAACTCATTTCCGTAAGGCCGGATGTGTTTTTCCACCAGGTCGCCGATGCGATAGCGCAGCAACGGCATATAATCATTGGTCAAAGTCGTGACCACGAGATCGCCGATGCCGCGAGTGCCGGCGTCCACGATTTCAAGAAACGCCGTGTCATAGCTCTGCTTCATTTCGCCGCGCTCGTTTTCCATGAGCAGATGGCCGGTCTCGGTAGAGCCGTAAAGATCGAAAATGGGCACGCCAAAAGCGCGCGCAAGGATTTTTTTATGGACGACGCTGACAAATTCATAACTGCACAAAATAAATTTTACTGACGAAAATTTTATCCCGTGCTGCTCGCAATAAAGCGCGAAGCGCGCGCCGTGAACGGGATCAACGTCCAGAAATTGCGGCGACCAGTCGGAAATTTCCGCCGCCATGTGCAACAATTCCGCGTCGCCAATTAAAAACGGAATGCGCGCGAGGTTCACGAACAGGGCGTTTCCAAAAGTGCGCTGCTCGCGCGACGCCCAAACGGTCGGGCAGGTCAGGCCGTTGCACGCCGGCGAAGTGATGGTGGCGCGGCGTGCGTTCGGAAATTCATCCAAAACTTTTGCAGCAAAACCGTTCAGCCGCAACGCGCGTTCTTCCTGTTCGTTCCACCAGCCGCGCCCAAAAATCACCGGCAGGCGTTCTGATGAAGTGCCGGAAGTGTGCTCCACCTCGATCAGATTTTTCTCCAGCAAGGTTTCAAGCGACTGACCGGCGGGGAGAAAATTATTCGGAAAATCATTCCGCATCTCCGGCTTGGCGATCAAAGGCAGCCGTTGAAAACAATCGAAGTCCGCGCGCCGGCAGTTGGCACGGACCAGCGAATCGCGATAAAGCGGCACTTCTCGCCAGCGTGGAAGAAGCTTTTCCAGTTGCGCGAGTTGGCTTGTTTCATGGATGAGTTCCGATGTGGCCAGCATGAATGCAAATATACACGCAATCGGAAAAATGCAAATCCAGAGACAGGCGTGGCGGCTTTCGGCAGAAAGCCCGGCATATATTTTGCCAAACCAATGCGACGGTCTGCCGACACGCCGCTACAAATGCCGCGATAAAACTCGCCGGTGCGCGTCATTTTACGCGAAAGTTTTTCGTCGTTGAAATCCACGGACAGCAGGCCGAATTTTTTTGTGTAACCGAACTGCCACTCAAAATTGTCCAGCAGCGACCCGTAAAAAAATCCGCGCACGCCCACGCCGTGGTTGATGGCGTGCAGTTCCAGCAAATGCGCCGTTGCGAAACGATACCAGACAGAATTACCAATTTTACAGAATTGAATTGTTAAAACTTCTGCGATTATTTTACCTTTCATCCATGTCAAAGAAAAAACCGCGATTGAAATTGACCCGCGTTGCCGCGTCGCTCTGTGCGGTGCTGACTTTGAATGCGGCGATGGCGCAATCCGTCACAAACCAGCCGGCACGCCCATCGCCGCAGACTCGCGATCCGCACACTATCGGGTTTGTCACGGCCACGGAATTGCCGGATGGCGCGGTTCCTTCACCAACTGAAGACGGAAATTTCATCATTGGCCCGACACACAATCGTGCGCCGGAAATGATCGTGGACAGCAACACGTCTCAAGGAACGATTTACAATTTCATCATGAGTTCGGCTGACAGCAAAATTTATCCCGGCATCGCGCGCGACCGCAGAACGTCCGGCACGCCCGATCCGAACGATCCCGCCAAATTGATTGTGACCACCAGCCATCCGGCTTCTTACACGAGGCGCGTTTCTGTTTATGTTCCCAAACAATATGTCCCCGGCACGCCTGCGCCATTCATCGTTGGCGAGGACGGCCCCGACCGCGCGTTGTTCACGGCTTTGGATAATTTGATCGCCGAGAAAAAAGTGCCGGTGATGATCGCCATTTCGATCGGCAATGGCGGCGGCGACGCACAAGGCAGCGAGCGCGGATTGGAATACGACACCCTGTCGGGCCGGTATGCCGAGTTCGTCGAAACCGAAGTGCTGCCGCTTGTGGAAAGCAAATGCAACGTGACCTTGACCAAGAACCCCGACGCCCGCGCGACGATGGGCGGCAGTTCCGGAGGCTCATGCGCCTTGATCATGGCATGGTATCATCCTGAACTTTACCACCGCGTTCTTGCTTATTCTGGAACTTTTGTGAATCAGCAATGGCCGCCCAACCCCGAGACCCCGCACGGCGCATGGGAATTTCATGAACACCTCATCCCGGGCAGCCCGGCCAAGCCGTTGCGCATCTGGATGGAAGCCGGCGACCGCGATCTTTTGAATCCGAATGTCATGCGCGATGATATGCACGACTGGGTCGTCGCCAACGAAAACATGGCGAAAGTGCTTGCCGCGAAAAATTATCACTACCAGTTTGTCTTCGCCCGCAACGCCGGCCATGTAGATGGTAGAACGAAACAGCAAACCCTGCCCGAAGCCTTGGAATGGCTTTGGAAAGATTACGAGCCGGTGACGAAGCAGCGCTGAAACTTACCAAGGCCGTGCGCCTTTGAGTTTCTTTTTCGCGCGCGGATTTTCCTCCCGCAAAGTTCCGGCGCGCACTTGCATTCTGAACGGCGGCTCGACTTCTTCTGGTGACAATGACGCAGTAGCCGGGGGTGTTGGCTCTGCCTCTTTCGGAATGGCGTCCAATGTTGTGCCGATGACGCCGAGCAATTCACTGCGCCCCTGCGCCGTCGTTGCTGAACACCGGTAAATCTCCGGCAATTTCTCGAACCATCCCGCGATGCGCTCCGTGAACGCCGCGATGTTCGCCTCCGCTTCTTCCGGCGTGCCGCGATCCGTCTTGGTGAAGACGAGCACGAACGGCACGGAATTGCGCGCGAGCCATTCCACGAATTCCAAATCAATTTCCTGCGGCGCCAGTCCGGAATCAAGCAGCGCGAAGACGCAGCAGAGATTCGGACGATGCTTTAGATAACGCGCCACCGCCTTGTTGAACCGCGCGCTGTCCTGCTTCGCGCCGGCGGCGAAGCCGTAGCCCGGCAAGTCCACCAGCCGCCACGTTTTGCTCATCGTGAAAAAATTGATGAGCTTCGTGAACCCCGGCGTCGACGAGACGCGCGCCAAAATCCCCTTGCCCGCGATCATGTTCAGCAGCGACGACTTGCCGACGTTCGAGCGGCCAATGAAGGCGAATTCCGGCAACGACTCGTCCGGGCACGAATCCAGGTCCGGCGCGCTGCGATCAAAAATGGCGGATGAAATGTTCACGCGAAAAACTAACGGATAATGTGGGACAGAATTAACCGAATGAACAGAATTGAATCTTGGGACGCGATTTAATTGCCAAAATAAACTATTGACATCCGCGCTTATTGTATTATTATCCTAACACAATAACTTAACCATGAACATTCATCCGTTAATGAAAGACTGGAAGATCGAACTTTATTCGGGCATTCCAGCTTACAAGCAGATTGCCAACCGCCTCACATCCGCGATGGCGGACGGCACTCTGGCAAGCGGGGATCGTCTGCCGACCATCCGCGAACTGAATCAGGCGTTGGGCGTCAATCCCAACACCGTGGCCAAGGCTTATCGCGAACTGGCGCTCAAGGGCTTGATTGACGGCCAGCGCGGGTTCGGCTCGTTCGTCAAACTGGACGACCCAATCTCCACGCTTCCCGAGCAGAAAAAAAAAGCCAAGCTCAAGGAACTTTACAATCGGATGCTGACGGAGGCGCGCAGTCACGGGCTGAATGAAGAAAACATCATTTCGTTTATCAACCAAAGGAAAACCACATGAATGAAATCAAACGTAGCAAAAAATTGTTGAAGGCGGCGTTCGCCGTCCTGTTCCGGGAAAAAAAACTCCTTTTGTTCCCGGTCATCTCGACCGTTCTGGCCGCGATCGTTGCGATATTTTTCATCGCGCCCATCGCATTTTACCCGACAGGTCACTCTTTGTTTTCAACCGCGCACTGGAGCGCGCTGGCGGAAATGTTCACGCGCAACATGGATCCAGCGGAACATCGCGCTGCTCATCAGCCAATGCTAGTCAGTCAATATGGGTTTGCCTTGTTCTTTTCTGAACATTGGTGGGTTGCCCTGCTGTTTGCCTTCGCCTATTTCACCTCAATGTTTCTTGCCACGTTTTGCAACGTCGCATTTTACCACGAAATCATGCAGGCGCTCGGCGGCGACACCGTTTCCATCCGGCGTGGATTTCGATTCGCCGCCGCGCGCTGGCGGACGGTGCTGCTGTGGTCGCTGTTCGCCGGACTGGTGGGCTATTTAATTCAAGTAGTCCAAGAGCGCCTTGGCTTTTTCGGAAGGATTGTAACTGGCTTGATCGGCTTTGTGTGGAGTGTCGCCTGCATCTTCATCATACCAACACTTGTCCGCGACACAGAGTCCAAAAGTCCAATCAGGCTGCTGCAAAACTCCGTTGGAACGCTCCGGCGGACTTGGGGTGAGACGATTGTGGGGTTCGTTGGAATCCAACTCTTCGCATTTTTGTCCATGAGTATGCTGATAATTGGCATTCTGCTTTGCTTTGGAATTCCCATGGTGGTTTTAAGCCATCCTGGCTCTGGATTCAAAATCAGCCATTTTATGTATTACGAGGCAGGCATTCCAGCGCTATTTGTGATCGTAGCTACATTGCTTTCTTTTCTCGGTGGTTTGCTTAATGCCATCTATCGTTGCGCGCTCTACATCTACGCCACCGAAGGCGTCGTGCCGGGAACGTTTGACAAAGAGTTGCTGGATTCAGCGTGGAAAATAAAATGATCCACGCAAAGAATGCGTGGTGGCAACTTTCAATTCTTCACCGTCGCCAATTCTGCGTCGGACGCCAGCATCTGCCGCAGCCGCACGAAAACGCGGACGACTTGCACACTCGTCTGCGCCGCCAATTCGCTGTTCAAAACATCAGCGCACCATGCCGGGTGAAGACGCCGGACAAATTGCTCAATTGCTTTTAATCCGAACCGAAGATCCTTTGAGGCCGTCGGATTCGGCATTGAGAATGATGGTTCCCGGCCGGCCGGCTTTGGCGCGGACGATGACCAGCGCCAGGCCGTTGAAGGCGTTGTGCTCCGGCACCTGGAACGATTCGAAGCTTGTCGGGTCGCCGTTGTCCGTGGCGACGATTTCGCCCGGGCCGGAGATTTCAAACTTGATGTGGTTCTTCGACTGCGGCACGAGCAGCCCTTGTTTGTCCGCGACGGTGACGGTGATGTAGGAAAGGTCCCGGCCGTCGGTGGCGATGGTCGAGCGGTCGGCCTGCAACGTCAGTTTCGTCGCCGGGCCGGTCGTCTTCATCACGTCGGTCGCCCATTTTTTGCCGTTCTTGTAGGCGACGACTTTGAGCGTGCCGGGTTTGTATTTCACGTCGTTCCATTCCAGGCGGTATTCAAACGGCCCCTTTGTTTTCTTGCCAAGCGATTTGCCGTTGAGGAACAGTTCCGCCGAATCGCCGGAGGTGAAAACATGGACCGGAGTGATTTGGCCGATACGATCCGGCCAGTTCCAATGCGGCAGGATGTGGGCCATCGGGAAGTCGGGCCGCCAGACTGACTGGTAAAGATAAAACCGGTCCTTCGGAAAACCGGCGAGATCCACTATGCCGAAATAGGAACTGCGGGCCGGGTCGTTGCGGTTGCCGTAGGGTGTCGGCTCGCCGAGATAATCAAAGCCTGTCCAGACAAATTCGCCCGCGACGAAGGGATTTTGATCCTGCCCGCGAAATTCATCGTCCGGCGTCGTCGCCCATCCCGGCGCATAAAGGTCGTAGTCGCTGACTTGGAAGACCGACCGCATCAGGCCACCGCCCTTGTTCTGGGTGACGGGAAAAAGGTATTCGCCGCGAGTGCTGATGCACGAGGCGGTCTCGCTGCCGAACAGCGGCTTGTCGGGATTGGCCTCGCGGAACCGACCATATTCAAACGGCCTGTAATTGTAGCCGAACACGTCCTCGTTGGTCAGAAAGCCGTTGTAGCCGGCTTGCGTGTCGCTGTTCGCGGAAGTCGTCGGGCGCGTTGGGTCTTCCTGGTGTGCAATCGAAGTCAGCTCGGCGGCAATCCAAAATTTGTTCGGACGGCCTTGTTCGCCGACTTCGTTGCCGATGCTCCACAAAATGATCGAAGGATGATTGCGGTCGCGGCGCAATTCGGCGCGCCAGTCGCGCTCGTGCCAGGCGTCGAAGATCAGATGGTAATCGTTCCGCGTCTTGCCGCTCTCCCAGCAATCGAAGGACTCGTCCATCACCAGCATTCCCATCCGGTCGCACAAATCAAGCAGCTCCGGCGCGGGCATATTGTGGCTGGTGCGAATGGCATTGCAGCCAAAAGACTTTAGAATTCTAATCTGCCGCTCCAGCGCGCTGGTGTTAATGGCCATGCCGAGCGCGCCAAGGTCCGCGTGGTCGCAGACGCCGTTCAGATTCACACGCTGGCCATTCAAGAGGAAACCGTCCGTGGCGGTGAACTCAATGGTGCGGATGCCGAAGTTGTTTTCCACTTCGTCCATCACGTTGCCGCCTTGGGTCAGCGTGGTAACGGCGACGTAAAGGTTGGGCTGGTCGAGACTCCATAGTTTCGGATCCGCCACCCGGATTTCGACCTGGCTGCTGGCGTTGGTTCCGGCGGGAATCGTCATGGTCCGCGAGTAATCACCCACGACTTGAGGGGTCCTTTTGCCATCGGTGCCGAGCGGATACAGTTTCGTCTCCACGGTCACGTTCGTATCACCGGTGGTTTCATTCACGATTTTTGTGCTGACCCGCACCACGGCGGTGGCCGGATCGACCAGCGGCGTCGTAATATAAGTGCCCCAATGCGCGACGTGAACGGGTTCGGTCTTGACGAGCCAGACGTTGCGGTAAATGCCACCGCCCGGATACCAGCGTGAGGAATCCGACGGATTGTTGAGACGGATGGCGATGACGTTTTCGCCACCGAATTTGACGTAGGGCGTCAGGTCCACCCGCCACGAGGAATAGCCGTAGGGCCAGCCGCCGACAAATTTGCCGTTGAGCCAGACAGCCGCGTAAGACATGGCACCATCCACGTCCAGATAGATTTTTTTGCCCGTGTCGGTCGCCGGGATGTCGAGATGCTTGCGATACCACGCGATGCCGAACCACGGGAGCCGGCCGGTGGAGCCGGAATATGACTGCTTGAACGGCCCCTCGATGCCCCAGTCATGCGGCAGGTTCAGGAGCCGCCACTGGCTGTCGTCAAAACTGGGCTGCGCGAAGGAAATATCGCCGCCGGAATTGCCGTCCGGCCACGGCGCAGGCGCGTTCGTCGTGAACGGATTGCCCGTCGCCAAATCCAGCCGCGCGACGGCTTCATCCGACAGACCAGCCCCGGCATCGGGCGCGTCGCCCTTGCTAAAACGCCAGTTCGCATCCAGGGAAATGCGTTCGCGCGATGAATCCGCAGGCGCGGCGAAAATTGCGGTTTGCGCCAGCAGCAGTGCGGCCAAGGAAAAAAATCCAGATTTCGTCATGATATTTAGTTGCAGTTGTGGATGCCTTTATAAGACAAAGAAACAACCGGGTCAACACTGCTTTTCTTTGCAGAAGCAGCGGCGCGGAAGGACGACGATCATTGCGCCCGGCGGCTCATCCCAACTGCGGGCATCTGCCGTTTAAGACGCTTGCGCGCATTGCAGAACGCGTGTGCGAGGTCAGCGGGTTGAGGGCCGAAATTTTTTAGCCAGGCGAAATTTGCCCGGCAACGTCAAGACCGTCGAAGCCCATCGCTCGAACATCAAGGTGAAATTGAAGTCGGCGTCGGAATTGATCCGCTTCGCCGTGCGCTGGTCCGAATCGCAGGGCGCGGAAACCTGATTCAACTTCCACGCGATTGAGGTCGGGGGAAAATCAACCGCTACTGACATGCCACCAATCGCCATTTACAATCGGGCAATCGCCCCTGACCGTTGAGCAACGGGCATTGACGCCCAAGCAATCGCCGCCGACGGCAATGTGCTGAACACGCCGCGCGGACAAATTGTCAACAAGAGCGCCTTGTTGCGCGAAGTGGAAACCGACGTGGCCGCCCTCGTGCAACTGGCAACCGACATGGACGACCTCGCCCTGCAATTCGACGGCACGGATGCCGGCAAGAGATTTATCGTAGCATGGAAACGCGCCCGCATCATCGTGGACACCGGCGGCGGACACAGCGGCACGCCGCCCACGCCGCCGACTCCGCCCACGACACCAAAACCGTAAATGGTAGGGACGGCGCGCTGCGCCGTCCGATCATCGCAGCGCGATGATTCTACCTTGAAACGCAAAGCGGCCTTCGGTAACGAAGGCCGCCTTTTTTTATTCCAACAGGTGTTGATTCAAGAAGCCAATGCCACGCCTTCCAACTCCACTTGGCGCACACTTTCCCGCCCGCCGAAACGCTTCTGCGCATCGAGAATTTCCAGTCCGGCCAGCCGCCCTTCGCTGTCGTAGTCAGCAGCAATGCCCTCGGCCAGATGTTTGGTCGTGACCGTGGTTTCGCGGAACGTGATGCTCAACGCATCCACTTCGGCATCATAGCTGATTTTCATGCCTCAAAAGTAATACGTATAAAC